>SL_3KL_010_SEDDRAFT_10000162_pt1 | contig 46999 bp, 34 predicted proteins | sample SodLakKL_010_SED_2_FD_10381 | JGI IMG/M metagenome (IMG submission 10381)
ATCATACCATTGTATCCATGCGGGATAGGCTGCAAACACATTGCCCAGGTCGAGCCAGCTCCAGCTCAGCTCCCAGCGGGCATGAAGGAACTCGAATGCCAGCCAGAAAATGACGACAACCACCGGTCCCTGGAAACCCTTTGAGAGCCTCCGGCCCAGGTGCATCAGCCACCAGGGCAGGGCCATGAAGGCCGAGTTCAGTATGACCGCTGCGATCATCCCCGGAATGGTGGCGTACATGATCCACCAGGTGGTAAGCACATTAAAAACGATGAAAGCCAACCAGGCATAAATGAAAAATGTGGCGGCACGAACCTCCCTTCGCAGTAAAAGCACCTGGTCTTCAACCCAAAGGAGGGGAATGAACGCAATGAACGCCAGAAAGGGGAAGCCCCTCGACGGCCAGCTCAGGGCCAGCAAAAGTCCGGTTGCCATGCAAAACAGGGGCAGCCTGTATCTTTTTATACGTTGCAGCATGATTGAACGTTTACATTAAGGGTGTCGCCTTGCGACAAATATAGCCAGTATAGGACGATACAGCAAAGGTACAGGCTTCTTCCGGCCGCAGGCCCCGGGCACTTGAAAGCCACAGACAACAAAAGATCCGAAACCCCGGGGCTGACAGATGCAATGAGGGATATCGACATTTAAACCGTTTTGGCTGAAAAAAAAGTAAAGATAATATTAATGAATTTAAACGCTGTTTAAAACAAAAAAATCCCTATCTTTGTTCAAAAACCACAGACATGGCAAAAAGCAGGAATACCGAACAAAAGATCTTTGATGCAGCCACCGAGCTGTTTCTTGAAAAAGGCGTAGACCGCACCAGTGTCAGGGAGATCGCATCCAAGGCGGGGATAAACCTGGCTTTGATGAATTATTATTTTCGCAGCAAGGAGAATCTTTTCGATGCCATTTTCACCGCACTTATGAAGAAAAATTCGGAAGAGCTGATCCGCATTCTGAACAGTGATCTTGAACTGAACGAGAAGATCCGGCAGTATGTGCATGTGTATATTGACATGTTGTCTGAGAATCCCTTGCTTGTTTCTTTTGTGATGTCGATACTGCATCGCAGCAGGGAACGCATCACCGAGATGAAGGCCATCAACAGCCTCTATGCCACGGACCAGTTTACCAGGCAGATCATCGAAGAGGGCAAGAAAGGAAACATCCGCCGTACCGACCCCACTCATTTCTTTGTCGACATGTTGTCGTTGATCGCTTTCCCCTTTGCGATCAAAATGCTGGTGATGGACAAGAATAACATTACGGAGAAGGAGTTTCAGGGGTTTATCCTTGAACGGAAGGAGCGCGTACCGGAAATCCTCATTGACAATCTGCGCCCCCGTAGGTGATGTGTCATCATTTTGTGGCGGCACAACGGATATTGTCGATCAGCTTCTCATATTTCACCCTTGCCAGTGGTGACCCTTCCTTTTGAAAATGTTTGATGAAATCTTTTTTTGACAGGGATGCCCACTCCTTGTCTGTCCAATGGCTGACCGGAGGCAACGGGTCCAAAACCGGTTCTTTATGGGGCTTTGCATGGCGGTTATGCGGGCAGGCTTCCTGGCATATATCGCAGCCAAAGATCCATCCCCGGCACTGGTCGCGAAACGCCCCTGGGATGGCGTCTTTGAGCTCAATGGTGAGGTAGGAGATGCATCTGGTTGCATCCAGCTTGCCCGGGGCGATGATCGCTTTTGTCGGGCATGCTTCCATACAGCGGGTGCACTGTCCGCAGAGGTCTTTGTTGAACGGTTTGTCAGGCTCCAGCTCCGCACTGGTGATCAGCTCTCCCAAAAAGCAAAAACTGCCTTTTCGTGGGATGATGAGGCAGGTGTTTTTTCCGGTGCCGCCAAGACCGGCTTCCCGGGCCCACGACCTTTCCGGCACCGGGGCCGAGTCGGCAAAAACCCGGTATTGATGTTCGCCTGACAGGTCTGTCAGATGGGCCGCCAGCTGCTTAAGCCTGTCCTTCATCAAAAAATGATAATCCTTTCCGTAGGCGTAACGGGCGATCCGATATGTTGTTTCAGGCGGCTGTTCCCGCGAAGGATAGTAGTTCTGTGCCACCACGACCACCGATCGAGCACCTGGTGTAAGCAGCCGGGGGTCAAGGCGTTTTTCAAAATGGTTGCCCATGTAACCCATCTTGCCGTGATACCCCTGCCGGAGCCATTCGGTGAATACCGGCCTGACTGCTTTGAGCTCCCCCGCCCGCGCTACGCCACAGGCCTCGAAGCCCAGTGCACGGGCTTTTTCTTTGAGGGCATCGGCAAGGTGCTTAATGGTCACTGGGTTTTGCGTTTGGCGCCAATCGTTTTGGGTTTCCTGGTTGAACTGCCTGTTCAAGCATCTGAAAGGTCAAACCCTGGTTTATAATGCTATGGGTGACAGGTCAGGTGGTGTGACGTCGTTTAATCGAACAACGAGTTCTGTCCAGCCCCCTTCACCCTCCCGAGGTGTTTGTAAGCGATCGCGGTGGCCTCCCGCCCTCGCGGGGTGCGCATGATGTATCCTTCCTGGATGAGGTAAGGCTCATAGACCTCTTCGATGGTGCCGGCATCCTCGCCCACGGAGGTGGCTACATTGGAAAGGCCAACGGGGCCCCCCCTGAACTTGTCGATGATGGTTGACAGGATCTTGTTGTCCATCTCATCCAGGCCGTACTGATCCACATTGAGTGCCTCAAGACCGTAAAGGGCGATCTCCAGGTCGATGTCACCACTGCCTTTCATCTGGGCAAAGTCGCGCACCCTCCTCAGCAAAGCGTTGGCAATACGCGGTGTGCCACGGCTTCTGCGGGAGATCTCCTGTGCTGCATCATCGGTGATCTTTACCTTCAGAATGCCTGCCGAGCGTTTGATGATATGAAGCAACAGTTTGGCATCATAGTAGTTGAGGCGGGCATTGATGCCGAAGCGGGCACGCAGCGGCGAGGTGAGCAGCCCCGAACGGGTGGTGGCGCCAATGAGGGTGAAAGGGTTGAGGGTGAGCTGTACGCTGCGGGCATTGGGACCAGTCTCTATCATGATGTCAATGCGGAAGTCCTCCATGGCCGAGTACAAATACTCCTCTACCACAGGACTCAGGCGATGGATCTCATCAATAAAAAGGACATCCCGGTCTTCCAGGTTGGTGAGCAACCCGGCAAGGTCGCCAGGCTTGTCAAGCACCGGCCCGGACGAAACCTTGATGCCAACCCCCATCTCGTTGGCGATAATATGTGCCAACGTAGTCTTTCCCAGCCCGGGCGGCCCGTGCAACAACACATGGTCCAGGGCCTCGTTGCGCTTTGATGCAGCACCTACAAAGACCTTGAGGTTCTCAACCACCTTGAACTGGCCGGTGAAACTGGAAAAGCTCCCCGGCCGCAAAGTCTGCTCAATGATACGATCTTCACGCGTCAACCGGTCGGTAGAAGGATCCAGGTTTTCGTTCATCTTTTTTTGCTGTTGGATATTGGCTGTTGTCTTTTCATGGTATTCAGGGTTGCTACCCGGTGGCGCCGCATGACCCCACTATTGACAAGCCGGTGTTGGATCACCGGCCAAACATTTACCTGTACAAATGTAATGAATTTGAGCTTAAGGTTGAAGTTAAGATTGGGGTTTAATGCATATCTTTGAGTAAACGAATCCGCTGGCATGGAGAAGGCAAAAAATTTATTGGAACGTATCTTTTCCTTGACAGAAGGGGGTGATTTTGAGGAATTGACATTGGAGGTTTTTCGTTTCCAGTATGACAAGAATGCTGTATACCGCGACTTTTGCAAAGCCCTGGGATGCAACCCGGAAAAAGTTACCTGCCTTGAGGAGATCCCGTTTTTGCCCATCGAACTGTTCAAAAACAAAAGGGTGGTGTCTTTTGATGGTGAGGCCGCCCATGTGTTTGTCAGCTCGGGGACGACCGGCAATGACCCGTCAAAGCACTATGTGGCGGATACCATGGTGTACGAGCAAAGCTTTCTTGAGTGTTTCCGGTTGTTTTACGGGCCTCCGGCCGACTATTGCATGCTGGCTTTGCTGCCCGGATACAACGGACCTCAAAACGCTTCGCTGGTTTATATGGCCAACCGGCTCATAGAGGAAAGCGGGCACCCGCACAGTGGGTTTTACCTTCACGACCTGGAAGGGCTTTCAGAAAAGATACGTTTGATGGTCGATCGGGGCGACAGGATCCTGTTGCTGGGGGTCAGTTTTGCTTTGCTTGACCTGGCCGGTTTTTTTTCGATGCCTTTAAAGAACACCATTGTGATGGAAACCGGTGGCATGAAAGGGCGTCGCCGGGAGATGGTGAGGGAAGAGCTGCACCAGTTGCTGTGCCAGGCTTTTCAACAGGAAGCCATCCATTCTGAGTATGGCATGACGGAGTTGTTCAGCCAGGCCTATTCAAAAGGGATGGGACTGTTTTCATGCCCTCCCTGGATGCGTGTGCTGATCAGGGAAGACAATGACCCCCTGGAGCTCATAGGGTATCGGCGCGGCGGGGGCATCAACGTGATCGACCTGGCGAACTTATATTCATGCAGCTTTATTGCCACACAAGACTTGGGGAGGGTGCATCCTGGCGGACAGTTTGAGGTATTGGGACGTTTCGACAACAGCGATGTCCGTGGCTGCAACCTGCTGGTGGACTGACCAGGGCCGCGCCCCTTTTCCGCTTGGTTATGCCGTTGCCGGATCCATCATCCAAGGAGCCTCAAAAGGAATATGACAGAGGCCATGAGCATGAACGCCCCCCCGAAGAAGACCGTTCGCTGCGCAAAAGCCATCCCCAGCTGACCGCCTCCGGCCATGCCTGCCAGGGTCAGGATAAACACGGTGATGGCAACCACGATACCGGAAAGATAGACCCCAAGACCGGTGATCCCAAGGGCGATCCCGGCAAGGAAAGCATCCATGGCCGTGGCCAGCGACAACACCACGATCACCCTGACCTGGTTGATGTCAAACACCTTGCTTTTGGGATGCCGTTTGCGGCCCTCCATGATCATTTTTGTGCCGATAATTCCGAGAACCACAAAGGCCACCCATTTTTCCAGGCCCTCAAACATGGGCTGCATGACGCCTCCCAGCCAGTATCCGGCAAACACCAATACCAGGTGGGCAAACGCAAAGGCAATGGCCACCTTCAGGGGCACCCCAGGCTTTACCAGTCCGGACACAGCACTGTTGCTGATGGCTATGGTGAAACAATCCATGGCCAGTCCCAGTGCGATGATAAATATCAGCAACGTGTCCACTTGTCGTAAAGCTTTACAGGTGTTTTGACGACCTCCTACAAGAGGGAAAGGATCTTTTCCAGTCCACCGCGGTCGCATTCATCAAAGGCATCCAGGGCTTTGCTGTCGACATCCAGCACGCCGATGATCATCCCTTCAGCATTTTTCAAAGGTACAACAATTTCGCTGTTCGACCGGCTGTCGCAGGCAATATGTCCCGGAAACTCATGCACGTTGGGTACAATGAGTGTTTCCTTTTTGTTGATGGCAGCCCAGCATACCCCCGTATCTTTTTCAAGGAGCTGACAGGCAACAGGACCCTGGTAGGGGCCGGCGATCAGTGAACCCCCATCAAGCAAATAAAACCCGGTCCAGAAAAAGTGATCCATTTTATGATGGAGCAACGCCACGGTCGTCGCGAGCTTCGACACCTTGTTCCCGGGTTTTGCCAAAAGGCTTTCTAACTGTTCATAGACACGTTGATAACGATCTGCTTTGCGGTTTTTGTTCATCTTCGCAATGTCAAGGACTGTTGTTCATGTTTCATGGTCCCTTGAGGGCCCGTTTCGACATATACAACCCTTTCAAAGGCCGTTTGTTTGAAACATGGTGTGCCGGGTGGCTTCTGTCATACCAACAACCATTATCCATTGAAGCTTACTGTGCCCTCTCCAGCTCTACGGTGAAGTGCCGCATGATGGGTGCTTCTTTGGTGATGCGGAAGCCTTTGGTGATTTTTTCCCTTCGCTGATAAATGTTTCCAAGGCAGGCTGCCACATATTCGATATGGTTGTTCGTATATACCCTTCGCGGGATGGCCAGGCGCAGCAGCTCGAGCTGGGGGTAACGGTTTTCACCGGTGCAGGGGTCGCGGTCGGCCAACAGTGTCCCAATCTCGACAGCGCGCACTCCTCCTTCCAGGTAAAGCTCGACAGCCAGAGTCTGTGCCTGGAACTCCTCTTTCGGTATGTGGGGAAGCATCTTTTTGGCATCCACAAATATGGCATGGCCGCCTGGTGGCTCCTGGTATGCTATGCCGTATTCTTTTAAAAGCTTTCCGAGGTATGCCGCCTGTTCTATACGCGACTCCAGGTAGAAAAAGTCACATCCTTCTTTCAGGCCCTGAGCCACCGCGGCAAGGTCGCGGCCGGCGAGTCCGCCATAGGTCAGATAGCCCTCATACAGGATACAGTACATACTGATCTTGTCGAAGAGGGCCTTGTCACGGCAGGCCAAAAAGCCACCGATGTTCACGATGGCGTCCTTTTTACAGCTCATGGTGGCCCCGTCCACGTATGAAAACATCTCACGGACGACCTCCGGAATGGTATGGTCTGCATATTCTTTTTCCCGCATTTTGATAAAATATGCGTTTTCTGCAAACCGGGCTGCATCAAAGAACACCGGGATCCCGTATTGTTTGCAAAGGGCTGACACGTCGCGGATGTTCTGCATGGATACCGGCTGTCCGCCGGAGGTGTTGCAAGTGACGGTGATGATGCATAAGGGGATCTTCTCTTTGGGATGGGATCTGAAAACCTTTTCCAGTTTGTTGAGGTCGATATTGCCTTTGAAAGGATGGTAAAGGGTTGTTTTGGAAGCTTCGTTGATGGTGCAGTCGACTGCCGTGGCACGCCGGAATTCGATATGGCCCTTGGTGGTGTCGAAGTGGGCGTTTCCCGGGACCATGTCACCTTCCCTGACCATTGCAGAGAACAATACGTTTTCGGCCGCACGCCCCTGGTGTGTCGGAACAAAAAGAGGCATACCCAGCAGGTCGTTGATCACCTCCTTCAGCTTAAAATAGGATGTTGAGCCGGCATAGCTCTCATCGCCCAGCATNATCTCCGACCATTGGTGGTGACTCATGGCACCGGTGCCGGAGTCGGTGAGCANGTCGATAAAGACCTGGTCGCTGCGCAGCTTGAAAAGGTTATGGTTTGCCTCTGTGATCCATTGCTCGCGCTCACGGCGCGTGCTGCGACGCAATGGTTCAACGACTTTTATCTTGTAGGGTTCAGCATAAGGTAGTTTCATGATAAACAGATTGCAAATGATACCTGAAAAACAGTTGTTGGGAAAGGCATCCGCGGCATTGGCATGCCGGGACGTGGCACGAAGGTGTTTAAAAGGGGTAGGTGTCCCGTCTTTTCAGGTTGCGGTAGATCTGTTTTGAGGTACAGGGGCCTTCCATGTCATTGCGGGCTTGTTGATACAAAGATACAAAACAGAATATATTTTTCCAGGTGAAACGCACCCTGCCAAAAGCACGGCCTAAAATAAATAGTATCTTTGTATGCTGCATGGGGCTACCGCTCTAAAGCCAATGGCCGGAAGCCGGTTAACAAAAGCATCACCATGAGTTTTATTGCACGGTTAATACTAAGGTTGCTTGGCTGGAACATTTATTCGCGTCTGACCGAAGATCATCGTAAGGCAGTGATCATCATGGCGCCGCACACCAGCAACCTGGACTTTGTCATTGGCAGGCTTGGCTTTTACGTTTATGGCATCCAACCGAAGATCCTGATCAAAAAGGAGGCGTTTTCGCCCATGATCGGCCCTCTGCTTCGCTGGCTGGGCGGCATTCCTGTTGACCGCACGCAAAGCCGGAATACGGTGAAAAAGATTACCCAGGAATTCCGGAAGCATGATCATTTTTACTTGTTGATAACACCGGAGGGTACCCGTCGCAGGGTAGAGCGATGGAAGAAGGGTTTTTATTTTATTGCCCTTACCGCCAAGGTGCCCATCATCCTTGGCTTTCTTGATTATCGAAAGAAGGAGGGAGGCTTTGGGAAGGTACTTCACCCCAGCGGTGACTTTGAGGCTGACTTTAAGGTCATCGAGGACTTCTACCGTGACAAGCACCCCCGGCACCCGGAAAAGTTCAACCTTTCGCCACATGCTTAATCATTGCCGTGCAAACTGTTTTAGGGGATACGGGCATTGTTGACTCAGGTGTCTTCGCCCTTTTTGCCAAAGTAGGCATCGAGAAGTAGCTTGGCAGCCTGAAATGAGGTCATTTTCTGGTCTGAGAGGAGGCTTTCCGCCTCCCTGATCTTTTTTGCTATGGCGGGGTCATCGTAGAACCGCGAAGTCAGAGTCTCTTTGATGGTTTCATGCAGCCGCTGTTGCTGCTGCTTGTTTCGTTTATTCTGGAAATGCCCCGTTCCCTTCATCATCCCTTCGTACCTTTTGATCATCGTCCATAATTCTGCGATGCCGGTTCTGTTGATGGCAGAGCAGGTGGTCACCTGGGGTGTCCACCCGGATGGTGGTGGCGGGAACAGGTGCAGGGCATTTTCATATTGCGACCGGGCGACCCTGGCTTTGTCGAGGTTGTCGCCATCGGCCTTGTTGATGGCTATGCCGTCGCACATTTCGATGATCCCCCTTTTGATCCCCTGGAGCTCGTCGCCGGCGCCTGCCAACATGAGCAGCAGGAAGAAGTCAACCATCGAATGCACTGCCACTTCCGACTGTCCGACGCCAACCGTTTCCACCAGCACCACATCATAGCCTGCGGCTTCGCACAGGATGATGATCTCCCTGGTTTTCCGTGCCACGCCACCCAGGGACCCGGCGGAGGGGGATGGCCGTACAAAGGCATGCTCATTGACGGCAAGCGTCTCCATGCGCGTCTTGTCGCCCAGGATGCTGCCCCTGGAGATCTCGCTGCTTGGGTCCACGGCAAGCACGGCAATATGATGCCCCTGGCCGATCAGGTAGTTGCCCAGTGCTTCGATGAAAGTGCTCTTCCCCGCACCGGGTACACCTGTGATGCCCACCCGCAGCGCGTTCCCCGAATAGGGGATGCATTGCTCTATGACACGCTGACCGTGTTCGTAATGGCTGCTCAATGAACTTTCGATAAGTGTGATGGCACGGCTTAGCAATACCCTGTCGCCGGAAAGGATACCCCTGACATACTCTTCAGGCTCCAGCAAAGGCAGCCGCTTCAAACGGTAAGCGTCAGCAGCCTGCTCATTCAACGAGGAAGGCTGGGGTATGCCCTTGTTCACCTTCAGGGTCGAAGGAGTTTTCCGGTTTTTATCAGATGACTGTCTGTCCATTGCCAAGATGCCAGATGTATTGCAAAGGTAATAAAAACGATACGATACAATGACGGATGATTGACCACGGACATCCGGGTTGTACAGAGCCTGGTGCCATGTTGATTACAAGGTGTCCTGTACATGTAAGACCGGCGCAGGACCCAGAGTGCGTTCCCTTAGTTTCCGGGCACCGGCACCACAGCTTTGATGTCGACATCGCCGAAGGCAATCTTTTCCGGGCCGAGGCGCAAGCTGGAGTTCATCATTTCTTCCATCGTCACCTCCCTTCCGGTATAGGCCGAGATGCGTGCCATGATGCCTGCGAGGGTAGACATGGCACATTCTTCGGCTTCGTTCAACGGGGTGTCGTCCCTTATGGCTGCCACCAGGTGGATGATCTCCTGTTCATAGGGGTTCACGGCCAGCGCCCCTGAGGCCAGTCCGATATCATCCGGGTCTTCCCCGGGATACTGATATTGCCAGATGGTGTTCCCTTCCAGGTCTTCGACCCGGTTCATGCAGTTTGACCGCCCTTCGGTTCCAGTGATCAGCTCTTCCACCTTATTGGCACATCCGTCGATCTGGCGGCACATGCTGTGCAGGTGCATGCCGTCTTCATAGACGAAGTCGGTGCTGAAGAAGTCGTACTGGTCGCCGGTGGGCCTGCGGTGTCTTGCGCCGAAGCTTACCGCTTTGACGGGGTGGCTTCCTTTGAACCAGCTTACCACGTCAAAGTTGTGGATGTGCTGTTCGATGATGTGGTCTCCTGCCAGCCAGGTCCAGTTAACCCAGTCGCGCAGCATGGCCTCCATGTCATCCCAGCCCGGCTGTCTTTTGACATGCCATAGCTGCGACTGGTTCCAGTAGCAGTTGGCGGCCACAATATCACCTATGGCCCCGCTTTTTATATGTTCGTAGGTTGTAAGGTAGTCCCTCTGGTGACGGCGTTGTGTCCCGGCCACCACTTTTAGGTTGGCGGTGTCGGCCATCCTGGCGGATGCCATGATTGCCCGGGAGCCGACAGGGTCGACGGCTACAGGCTTTTCCATAAAAACGTGCTTTCGTGCCCTGACGGCTGCGTCAAAGTGGGTGGGGCGGAAAAAAGGCGGGGCGGCAAGCAGCACCACGTCCACATCACTCTCTATAACCTGCTGGTATGCGTCGAACCCTACGAAACATTTTTCGTCGGCAACCTCCACACCCCTGTTGTTTTTTAACTGCCTGCGACAGCTGTCAAGCTTGTCCCAAAACACGTCGGCAAGCGCAGTGATCTCCAGGCCGGACCCTGCATCCAGGTAGTTGAAGGCAGCGCCGGTGCCCCTGCTGCCGCATCCTATCAGTCCGGCTTTCAGCAACCTGCCGTCAGGTGCCTTGTCAAGGAAGGTGGGTGCAACCACCCTTGCCTTGCCATCACCGCAGGATTTCAGCAAAAAACCGGTGCCCAGCGCGCCAAGGGCAGCCGTGGCAGCCGCACCCTTGATAAAGTCACGGCGGTTGCTTAATGTCTGGTCTTTTTCCATCTTGTGTAATGTGTTTAGAGTTATGTATTTGTTTGATCTGGCTGTTAAAGTTGCTGTCAAATGCTGTTTCCGTTTGCGGTCATCCTCCTTCCGCCCCGGCTGTCATGCCGCCCCTCATGCGATCACATATCCCATTTGCCCGGTGGTGTGCCGATCCCCTCAATCATCCGGCGGCCACTCCATCACCACCCGGAAGCCCACATCGTTAACATCGGAGTACCACCAGATGCTTTTCGGGATCTGGGGGTCTGTCAGCAGCCATGCGTCATGACGGGTATGGCTTCTTGACGCCGACCGTACCTTGTAGGCGTCGCTTCTGAAGGACCCTCCCCTGATTACCCGCTCTGTTCCTGTGGCCGGACCCCGGGGGTCGACGACAACCTCTTCTTCAGGATAGCCGGCATAGGTGTCTTCTGCATAGTAATCGCTGCAGAACTCCCACACGTTGCCAAGCATGTTCCGCAGGCCAAAGGGGTTGGCTTTTACAGCATCGGGAAGGTGTGTCCTCGACATGCTGTTGCCCTCATAAATAACGTATGTGTTGATGTTTGTGGTATCAGCACCAAACAACCTGTTCCATAGCGTTTCCCTGGTAAACTGCCGTGGGTTGCCTTCGAAGAAATAGGGGGTGTTTGTCCCGCCCCTGGCAGCATATTCCCACTCTGCCTCTGTAGGCAGGCGGTACTTCTTGCCGGTTTTTAAGCTGAGCCACTCACAGAAGGTCTCTGCCCCGTGGGGTGTCATGGTGATGGCAGGCCTGTCGCCCCAGCCCCAACCCTGGTCCGGGCTGCCCCACGGGGGTGTCGGCCCCGATATGGCATCCACCCCATTGACTAACCTTTCAAGCCTATGGAACTCGTGGTCGGTGCGCCCCTCTGACATTGTCTCCCTGAAAAAAGCCATGTACATATCCCAGGTTACCTGTATCTCTGCCATGAAGAAGGGGCTTACCTCCACTTCGCGGCGCGGACCTTCGTCATCATGCCTGCCGGGCTCATCGTCGGGACTGCCAATGGTAAAACGGCCGCCCGGGATGGGCACCATGTCAAAGGCGACAGTGGTTCCCGGGATGGTTTCAGTAAAACGTACGAAATCTGTCACCTCTGTTGCCTCTTCATAGGCTTCCTCAGGATCATCGACAATCCGTTCGAAGCCAAAGTCAATGGGCTCATGGGCGACCTCAGAATAATGGCCTACATAAAGATGGCAGTTCAAACAGTTCAGCGCCTCCTGGTTTTCTTCATAGTACAGGTGTGCATGCATGCCTTCTTCCGATAGCTGCAGGGGAAACAGAAGCTGATGACAGTCAATGCAGCTTTCCTCATAGGTGTGCTTCAGGGCAGCTTCCAACTGACGCTTTGCCTCCCAGTTGATCTGGTCTGTATCCTTGAAGAGAAAAGCGTACACATCACGGATCCCGGTCACCGCCTTGGCGGTGAGGTGACGAAAGTTGCCGGGCGGTGGAAGATGGCACTGCACACAGTGGACAACGATGCCCGACTTGTTGTCATAATGTGTTGACAACCGCCAGTTGTCCTCCGCATGCGGATGCACATGACAGCTCATACAAAATTCGTCGGTGGAGGTATATTCCATCACCTGTCCCGAAAGAACAATAAAGATTGCACCCAAAAGAAAACCATACAACAGAATGGTCGAATACCTCCTGTTTGCGGGAAAAAAGAAACGTTTTAACCTGACAAGTATTTTCAACGGTATCCTGATCTAAAAACCTTTACACCTGCTGTTCTTACGAAATATTGCCCAGATCAGCGCAGGCCGGCCTGTGTAACCTATGCCTGCCTGGCCTTTTCCGGCCATGGCGATCCGATGGCCGAAAACAACAAATATACATGAATTTTTTTCATGTGCTTTTTTTTCGCCTGCAGTATGATGTCAGACTGTTTTCACCGTGCCTTGATCCAGATAGAGTAAGACTTTTTTGACGGCAGGGTAGCCCATGCTTTTCAGGATGCGAGCATAAGTGTTCATCTGTGCTGCGTGTTTATGATACTCTTTCCCTGTTTTATAGTCGATGATGACGCATTCGTTATCAAGGAGGACCACCCTGTCGGGCCTGTAAAAAGCGCCATCATGATCGAAAAGCCCGGCCTCGGTTTTTATCTTGTTACCAGGCAGGAAGTATGGTGCCACTGCAGGGTCTTTTAATATTTGCCGGACCTTGCCTGTCCACTCCACCATTTTCTCATTGTCGATTTCGCCATTGTTCCTCATTTGACCGAGAACGGGTTCTATGTCGTTGAGATGGGTGATGTTTTCCATGGCCCGGTGCAACAGGCTTCCCCGCTCCATCGGATCATGGCTGTCAAGCAGAAGGCTGCGTTCCTTTTGGTGCGACCTCATCCGCAGTGTTCGGCTCCAGCGATTGGACAGCAGTCGCTGCATTGGCTGCCCGGGTGTTTCACCGGGCTCTTTTTTCTTATCTGGCGGGCCAAAAGCCCCGAAGGTGTAACAGTCTTTGTTGTCCTGCCACAAACCCTCATTTTGGAGGAAGAGATACAGAAGGCCATTGACGGTATGTGGGTTGTATTTTTTTGACTCTTTTTTGGAAAGGATGAACAGCTTTTGCGAAGGCCTGGTCAGTGCTACATAGGTGGCATTGAGCATATCCAGGAAGGTTTTTTGCTGTTCCCATGCCAGATCCTGTTCAAAAGGTGTGCCGGAGAGACTTGACTGGCTCATCTCGAGCCATTGGACAGGCAGGTCCGGGATCCCTGTCTTCTCACCATCGGTCCACAGTCCGGACTTTGTCAGCTTGTTGGCTCTCTGCATGGCGAAGGGATGGATCACCACGGGAAACTGCAAGCCTTTTGACTTATGGACAGTCATCACCTGTACCGCCTCAACCCCTTCGGGCACCACGATGGAGTATTTGTCACCATTCTCTTCCCACCAGCTTAAAAAATCGGCATAAGACAGCATGTGCTTTTCAGAAAAGTCGTACACTGCATCCATAAAAAAGGCAACAAAAGGGTTTGGGGGGCTCTCGTCTGCAAAGAAGATCCGGAGGATGGTCTCGCAGGTGTCGTATATGTTCAGATGGGCAAAGTCGCGAAAGGAAAAGTCGATGGCGTTTTGTTGCATGATCCTTTCCATGGATGCATGCAGGGACCCTCCGTTTCTTGGGGTTTTATATAGCCCGGTAGCCCGTAAGGTCTCATGTAGTGTGGCAGGGTTGGTGATCTTCTTTTGCTTGTGCAGAAATGTCAACAACTCCACTGCGGCGATCGAATCATGGGGGTTTGCCAGCAGCTTCAGGATGGCGACAAACATGTTCACCTCGTCGGATTGGTTTAGGAGAAGCGACTCCGGCGATATCACCGGTATCTGATGGGCAAGCAGCTCCCTGGCCACCTTGCTGGCTTCACTGTTGGCACGGCAAAGCACGGTAATATCGCTGAGCGGGTGCCCGGCAGCCCTGCACCGGCCAATGATCTCAACCACCTGCTGCAGGTTTTGCCCGGCAAGCGACTGTTGATCCTGTCCGTCCAGAAAGGCAATGCTAACGTATCCTTCCGGCTTGCCGGGCAACACTTTTTGTGACACGTCGCCATAGATGGTTTGCAACTTTTCTGTCAAAGAGTCCCTGGCAAACAGGAAGAAGCGGTTGTTAAAATCAACCACGGCCTTTGCAGAACGCCAGTTGGTGTCCAGGTTTTTTTCGTGGTAGTTGTTATGGAGCGTGACTTCCCACTCATGACTGGCCATCGACCGGATGTCTTCCGTCAGCTCCGGCAGACTCGCAAATTGTTCCACATCGCCATTGCGAAACCGGTAAATGGCCTGTTTGCCGTCTCCCACCACAAGGCTCATCTGTGCTTCTGAAAGGGAGTTTTCGACCAACGGGAGCAGGTTTTGCCACTGCAGCAGGGAGGTGTCCTGGAACTCATCTATCATGTAATGCCGGTAACGCTCCCCAAGCCTTTCGTAAATGAATGGTACAGGCTGCCTGGAGACAATGGCGGCGATGCGTTTGTTGAAATCGGAAATGTGCAGCAACACGTTCTCTGTTTTGATCTCCTCCGTCATCTTTTCTACCTCATTGAGCAAGGCCAGGGGAAAAATGGTCTTTAGCAATGCCTGTTCGCAAAAATAACTTTGCAGCCTGCCGCGTGAAATGTTTTGTATTGTCTCATAGTGGTGCTTAAGCCGGGGTATGATCTGCTGAATGCCGGCCTGCTGGTCTGGCGTGCATTTTCCCGAAAACCACCGGTCCTCCTCGATGGTGTCGGTGGCATACTTGCCGGGCTGGATCTTTTCGCGGACGTTCCCTGCGGCCAGGTGCTTAAAATAGGAGACGATGCCCTGGCTGCCACGGTAAAAAGCTGTCGCCGGGATGCCTTGGGCATCAATCAAAGCAAAGGCCGCTTTGGCTTCTTTTTGGATGCTTTGCTCAAAACCGCGGACAGATTTTCTGAGACGGCCCGCGATCTGCTGAAACGTCTCCATGGGAACCTCCCTGAGCCGTTCAATATGGATGATGCTGTCTTCTTCCGTCAGCGTCATGGCCATCCTGGCAATCTTTTGTTCTATTCGGGAATCCTGTTCATCATCAGCCTGCCCCATCATGTAGGCGACCAGCAGCTCGGTCAGTTTTTTGTCACTGCCGGCCCTGTTGATGAGCATGTCCACCGCCTGGTTAAGCAGGGAATCGGCGTCCAGCTCTACTTCAAAGTTGAACGGGATGCGCAGGTCAAAGGCAAAGGTGCGGATCACCCTGTGCACGAAGCTGTCGATGGTACTTACCGAGAAGTCGGTGTATTGATGAAGGATCTGTTTCAACACCCGCTGCGCATTGCCAATGAGCATCCCTTCAGAAGGGCTGGCCCCGTCCGGTCCTGCTTTCAAGTCGTCCATGATCTGGTTTAGCAATGCCCGCCCTTTTTTGCTTTCAGGGTCCGCGGCAAGCCCGCCAATATGTCCCAAAGCCTCTATGATGCGTGCCTTCATCTCGGCAGCAGCAGCATTGGTAAAGGTGATGGCCAGTATATGACGCACCTTGCCCGGCTCAAGCAACACGATCTTCAGGTATTCCTTTACCAGCGTGTAAGTCTTGCCGCTGCCCGCTGAAGATTTGTATACATGGAACTGTTTGGTCATTGCCTGTAAGATATGGATGTAAAGGTACATTTTTTTGATACAAAACGATGCCACAGCCCGGTATCATGACCGAGACGGAGGTTAAGCTCAGGTGAAGTCAACGTTGATACTGAATTCAAATGCCGGAGGCATTAAATGATACCCACCGGAGGTACGCTTGTTGGGGTATTATTTATTTTTAGTTGTTATATTTACGGTAATTTTTTCAAGATGCACCCTTATGGCTGATAAAGTCCTGGTTAGGAAACATTCTGGAGAAAAAGAACCGTTTGACCCGGAGAAGCTCCAGGCTTCGTTGCGGCGTGCCGGAGCTTCTGCGCAACTGGTGCGCAGGGTGGAGGAGGGGTTAAAGCCTTTCCTGGAGGACGGGGTTACCACCGCTGCTTTATATCGCAAAGCCTTTCAGATCCTAACAAAGCTGCAACGTGCCACAGCTGCGCGCTACAGCCTGAAGAAGGCTGTCATGGCACTCGGGCCGTCGGGATACCCCTTTGAACATTTCGTCGGCTCACTGCTCCACCAAATGGGTTATCATGTGGAGGTGGGGCAGATGGTGAGTGGCAGGTGCATCCAGCATGAAGTGGATGTGGTGGCGTACAATGACCACCAGCAGTTCATGGTGGAATGCAAATACTATAACAGCCAGGGGAAGTACTGCAACGTGAGGGTTCCACTGTACATCCACTCCAGGTTCCGTGACATCGAACAACGGTGGAAGTCGACCCCAGGCCTTGAAAAGCGCTCCTTTCACGGCTGGGTGTTCACCAATACGAAATTTACTTCCGACGCGAAAGAGTATGCCCGGTGTGTCGGGTTGCGGATGGTGAGCTGGGACTATCCACCGAAAGAGAGCTTAAGGGACATGATAGAACGGTCGGGGCTGTTCCCCGTTACTGTACTCACCCATCTGAACAAGAAACAGAAGCAGGCATTGCTCGAAAAAGAGATGGTCCTGTGCCGGCAGCTGTTGGGAAAGCCGGGCCTGCTCGATCAGCTGGGGCTTACCGCATCGAAAAAAGAAAAGGTCCTGGATGAAATCCGCGACCTGGTAGTGGACGATGGGCCAAAGCATGCGAAATAATTGCCCGGAACCGTTTGTGGTTCCGGTGAGCTGCCTTATGTGCACAGGCGGCCACAACCAACGCCGGACCCTGAATCGCGGGTTCACAGCGGGTGCTCCGGCGCATCAAAACCTTGACAACAAAAACGGTCACCTGTTAATAATCTTAATAATGGAAATCCTATGAAACGTTTTGCAAAGATCACCGGTATTACAATCCTGAGGTTCGGCCTCTTGTTCTTCCTGTTTTTTTCATTGCCTGCCGGCCTTTGGGCTGCAACGGAACCCGACAGGGTTGAACCCCCGTTCTGGTGGACTGACATGGTGCATACCCGTCTACAGATCATGGCTTGGGGAGAGAACATTGGCAACACACGTGTTGAGATCGATCATCCGGGTGTTTCCGTAAAAGAAGTGGTTGCCGTTGAAAGCCCGAACTATCTTTTCATTTATATCGATATAGAGGATGCAATGTCCGGATCTTTCCCTATCCGCTTTGTTTCGGAGGGGGAAACCTTGTATGCTTACGATTACGAGCTGAGGCGGCGTGATCCTCATTCACGGTACCGTGAGGGCCTGAACATTTCGGATGCCGTTTACCTGCTGATGCCCGACCGGTTTGCTAACGGCGACCCCACCCTTGACGACCAGCCCGGGATGCTGGAGCGGGCCGACCGCAGCAATCCTGACGGGCGGCATGGGGGTGATCTCCAGGGGATCATCAACAACCTGGATCACATAAGCGGCATGGGCTTCTCTGCCATCTGGCTGAACCCGGTGCTGGAAAACAACCAGCCCATTTACAGCTACCACGGCTATGCCACCACCGACTATTATAAGATAGACCCCCGTTTTGGCACCAACGAGGACTATGTCCGGCTGATTGAAAAGGCTGAGGAGAAAGGCATCAAGATCATCAAGGACATCATCCTGAACCACTGTGGGCACCATCACTGGTGGATGGATGACCTGCCGTCGTCTGACTGGATCCATCAATGGGACAGCTTTACCCGGACAACCTATCGTATGACCACCATTGTCGACCCCCATGCATCGCAACACGATTTCGACCGTATGGTGAAAGGGTGGTTCGACACCAATATGCCTGACCTGAACCAGCAAAACCGTCTTTTGGCGCATTACCTGAAACAAAACAGTGTTTGGTGGATAGAGTATGCGGGCATCCGGGGGATCCGCATGGACACCCAGCCTTATGCCGACCGCTTCTTTATGTCAGACTGGGCCCGTTACATTATGGATGAATACCCGTATTTTATGATCATCGGGGAAGCATGGATCGGTATCCCTGCCATGATAAGCTATTATCAGGGGGGAAAAGAAAACCACGACGGATATGACTCCCATTTCCCTTCGGTGTTCGACTTTGCCCTCTATGACGATATTGGCCGGGCTTTTACGGAGGAGCCGGGATGGTCGGCCGGTATGATTCGTCTTTACAACACCCTGGCACAGGATTTCCTGTATCCTGACCCTTACAACCTGGTGGTGTTTGGTGACAATCATGATACGGACCGCATCTTCACGAAGGTGGGAGAGGACCTGGACAAGCTCAGGATGGCCCTGACCTTTATCTTTACCACGCGTGGCATCCCACAGGTATATACCGGGACGGAGCTCCTTGAGTCTGCCTATGAATACGATGGCCATGGCCTGTTACGCGCCAACTTCCCGGGAGGCTGGCCGGGCGATCCTGTTGATAAGTTCACCAGGGAAGGACGTACGGATGAGCAAAACGCGATCGTTGACCATATCTCCACCTTGCTGCATTTCAGGAAGAACACCCCCGCGCTCTATAATGGCTGGCTGATGCAGTTTGTGCCCGAAGACAATATCTATGTTTATTTTCGCTATGATGACACAGATGTGGTCATGGTGGTCCTCAACAGCAACGAAAACGATATAAGGCTTGACCTGGAACGTTTTCGTGAGGGCTGGGATGGATATGCCGGTGGCATGGACGTGCTCACAGGTGAAACCTATGAGGGTTTTGATACCTGGACCATCCCGGGGAACGCAGGGTTGGTGCTGGAGTTGTTTTAACCATCCTTGCCACTCCCCTTGTTAACCCCGGCAACTCATTCAGCGAAGACCGCTTCCAGCACGGTATGGGACTTCAACGCCGGCATGCCGGCCAGATGGTAGCGGTAATAGTCGATCGTTCTGTTCAACAGCGCCTTCCTTTGATCTTTCGGTACGCTTAGGCTTTCAAGGTCGGTCAGCTCCGTTGCCGCAACCTTGCTGAATGTCCTGCTGAGGGCTTTGTCGAGGCAGGTTTCGTCATTTTCAGCAATATGTTGATACATGCCTTCCTGCAGATTGAAGTAGCGGTTGTGCTTGTCATGATTGTTGCGGGGCTGAAAGCCCAGGAAACGGCTCAGCTGAAGCAGGAATACCAGGTGAAAGCTTGTAACCGGCCCTTTTGTCCGGTCGAGGAACAGCAGTGCATCACGAACAAAGTCAAAGAGCTCGTTGTTGGCCTCCTGGTTTTTCAGGGAGTGGGAGAGGACCTCGGCAAGAAAGATGGCCAGGCTTGTTTTATGGATCTGGTAGGGGATCGTCTGAAAGGTTTCCAGGAACCCGATCTCCTTGATGTTCTTCAGCCCGTCACTGTCCTTGTGATAGGCTACCATGCTGACCAGCGTCAATGGCTGGAAAAGCAGTTGCTTGTGTGCTGATTTTGATGTTCTCACCCCGCGAGCCAGGTAGGACTGCATTCCCATTTTGCTGGTAAATATCCGCGCGATAATGCTCGTTTCACCGTATTTGAGCGTATGTATGACGATGCCGTCGGTCTTGAGGATCATGGGGGGCTTGTATAGCGATAAAGTTTGTTACAACCTGACAACACATATTGTTTCCGGAGGGTACCCCTTTATGCGATGATTCGTTTGTTCCCTGTGGGTCAGTTGATAAACATGATTTTTGTGACCACGGTTTCTTCACCGTCGTCGTTGGTCGAAAAGACCAGGTAGACCCCTGTTGAGGGCCTTCGTCCAAACAGGTCGCGGCCGTTCCATATGGCTTGTCCGCCTTCGGCAACGGTTTCCCAGACGAGGTTTCCGCTGATGTCGGTGACTTTTACCTTCGCATTTCTCACCAGCCCTTTCACGGCGATGTAGCCGTCGTATCCGTGCCGGACGGGGTTTGGATAGGCATACACATCGGTGTGCCTGGTGGTGGCTTCGGTAGCGAACCCACGGAAGGACACCAGTCCGAGGTCGGTGGCAAAGAAAACCTCCCCGTTCCGGCCGTTGATGGCGATGTCGAAGATGTTGTTTGATGGCAGGGGGCTGTTTTCCTTATTGAAGTGAAAGATCGTTTCGCGGCCGTCGGCTGAGAGGAGGAAGGCACCAGAGCGCTCTGTCCCAAACCATTTCTTGTTCGATCCGTCGACGGTAATGCTGGTGACGGTCTCTGTTTCCAGCAGATATCCGGCAAAGCCATCTTCCTGTTCCACGATGATGCGTTGGGCATCGAAAGGTTCGCCGGTGAAGGCGCGTTGTGGTGAGAAGAACACGGCCACGCCTTCATCTGTCCCTATCCAAATATAGCCGCTGAGGTCCATGGCCATGCTGTGCACCCTGTTGCTGGGCAATCCGCCGTTGCCGGTCTGGGTGGTAAGGCGGCGGGCATCAAAGTCGCTGGTGTGCTCCAGGGAATGTTCCTTGAACAGGAAGATACCGTTCCCTGCCAGGTTGATCCATTTCTGGTCGTGGTTGTCTATGATGATCTCCCTCACCCTTGACTGCGGGTCAACCAGCCCTCCGCTGCTGAATGACTTCCATTGACCATTGTTCCTTTTGACAGACAGGGGTCTTTCCACTTCGGAGTTTGTCACCCATACATTGCCGTGCCGGTCTACGGCGGTGCCCCCTACCCTGAGATAGTCCTGGGTGCCTGCACGAAGCTGGAGGGTGCTGTTTGTCTCATCATAGCGTTTCACAACGCCTTCGGTAGAGACCACCACCATCCCGCCCCACCATGCTGACGCAAAGGCTCTTTCCGGGTTGCGGGGGTCGACGGTGATGTCGATAATGTCTGCCACGTTGTCGAGGATGGGAAACTGTGAGCGCCGGTAGCGTGTCCATCTGCCATCTTCGAAAAAGTAATATCCGTGCTGGTTCCAGCTGTTGCTGCCAATGTAGGTGATGAAGCCGGGTGCCACCCAGAGTCTGCCGTTGGCATGAGCAAGCCCGAAGGCATTGGGGTAATCGGGACCTGACAGGACGATCTGCTCATAGCTCTGGGGCCCGTGTTCCCTGACCAGGCCTCTGCGGTCGTCTGCAATCCACAAGGTGTTGTCCTCATCAAACATGGCGTCATTCGGGGTCGGGTTGCCTGAATGGTAGCTCTCCACCTGCTGCACCAGATCCATGTTCATGTCGAACATGTCGAGGCGCTGGCCGCTGCCTACCAGCAGAAGGTTGTTGCTGGAACGCACAAAACGGTTCACCGGCCCGTCAAAGTCACCCGGTGGGGTGAAGCCCTGCCATCCCCATCCGTCATAGATATACAGGCTGTCGGCCACCCCGTCGGTCCGGTTCACGACCAGTTTTGCACCATGCGACTCGATGAAGTTGAAAGACTCATTGTTTTGGCCGGTGACCCCTGCTTTATGCCAGTGGTTAAAGTCCGCCAGGTTGGGCGCATCCAGGCTGGCATGCAGCAGGCCGGCATTGGTCGCTGCATAGATCGTGGTATCTGTCAGCAGCAGGTCATTCACGTTAACCATGCTGCCATACGGGCCGATGTACCAGGTGTCGCGGATAAGCATCTCGGAAATATCCAGTTCAATGATCCCGAAGTCGCAGGCCAGCAAGGCATTGTTGCCATATGTGACGATACGGTTGATGCGCTTGCTCCCCAGGATGGATGCCTGCATGATATCGGGGATGTTGGAAAAACCGTTACCCGTAAGTATATCCAGGTTGCCGTTCTCATAGCCAAGGACCAGGGAGTGTTGCCCATCGATCCAGGCAATGGCCGTGATGCCGAAATCGCTGAGCCCGTCAACTTTGTTGATGCGCTCCATGCTGCTGTCCCCTTTGTTATACACAACCAGTCCGTAGGGAGTGGCACCGACGACGCGGTCAGGCGTTTCGGCAAGAAAAAGAATTTTGTTGTTGGGCAGGTGGTGCCGCCATTGGCCGATCGCTATTTCACGGGCAATTGCTTCTGATGGCGGCGACATTAAAAAACCGGCGAAAAGGATGGATGACAGGAGGAACCGTGATAGGGTATTCATTGACAAACAGTATTTACAGGTTACAAGCCGGAGCGTTGGAATGTCTTCCATCTGAACCGGGCCCTTTGCTCCGGGAGCTGGCTGCCAGTGTCTTTTCCCTGGCAGGCAACAGTGTTCTTTCGGGCAGGGTCTTTTCCATTTTGTTGTGGGACCTTTACGGGAGGTGGTCAAAACACGTCTCGTCTGAAATAGTCCCTGGGTGAATCTCTTTGTTCCACTTTGGAACAGTCTGTTTCTATGGATGGTGGATGGAGTGGTGGTTCAAAGTCGCCCATGCTGACATCGAGGGTTTCGTCTTCATATATTCTTGTCATAAACTTGGCCCATATTGGCAGGGCGGTGTTGGCGCCCTGGCCCAGTGTCAGGTCACGGAACCTTATGCCACGGTCTTCGCCGCCGACCCAGGTGGCGGCCACCAGGTCCGGGGTGACCCCTACAAACCAGCCGTCGGAGTTGCTTTGTGTTGTCCCCGTTTTGCCGGCGATGGGATGGTCGAAGCCGTATCGCCAGGTCAGGCGTCGCCCTGTACCTTCCATGACCACCCCTTTCATCAGCTCCAGCATCAGCCAGGCCGTCTCCTCACTCATGGCTTCTTCCCGTTGCGGCATAAAGGCTTCGATAAGGTTCCCGGTCTGGTCCTCTATCCTGGTGACAAAAGTTGGTTCGATATAGACCCCTTTGTTTGCGTAGGTGGCGTTGGCCCCTGCGATCTCATAGACAGAAAGGTCCGGGGTTCCCAGGGCGATGGCAGGGTAAGGGTCAATATGGCTCTGCACCCCCATGCGTCGCACAAGGCGTATCAGCGCTTCGGGTGAATAGCGTTTCATCAGGAAGGCTGAAATGTAGTTCACCGAGTTGGCAAGGGCCCATTGAAGGGTGACCATCTCTCCTTCGCGGTCGTCACTGGCGTTTTGGGGCGTCCACAATGTCCCGTCCCACAACTCAAAGGAAACAGGGGTGTTGGGAACCCGGGTACAAGGGCCGAACTCACCTTCCTGCATGGCCAGGGTGTAGAGGAACGGCTTGAAGACGGATCCTACCTGCCGGCGGCTGCCCACGATATGGTCGAATTTGAAATGCCGGAAGTCGTTGCCCGCAACATAGGCCTTTACATGCCCTGTATGGGGTTCAACGGCCATCAGGCTTGCGTTCAGGAAGTGCTTGTAATACCAGATGGAGTCCAGTGGTGTCATGATGGTGTCGATGTCCCCATCCCACGAAAACACGCGCATTGGCACCGGCTCTTCGAAGTTTGTCATGATGGAATCTTCAGGGACGCCTTGACGGCGCAAACCACGGTACCTGTCCGACCGCCTTATGGTTCGCATAATATTTTCTTCTACCTGCTGGACAGTGAGGTCAGTATCGTAGGGAGCCCTGGTATATCCCCGCCAGTGCCTGTAAAACTCGGGTTGAAGATAGTTTCCCATCTGTTCCCTCACAGCTTCCTCAGCATATTGCTGCATGCGGGAGTCGATGGTGGTGTATATCTTCAGGCCGTCGCGATAAATGTCATAATGCGTGCCATCGGGCTTTGTGTGTGTCCTGCTCCATTGTCTGAGTTCTGTGCGGAGTTGTTCACGGAAGTACGTGGCAATGCCGGTATGCTGGTCCTGGATCTGGAAAGAGGACATGTCAAGCGGGATGGATCGCAGGGAGTCGAGCTCTTCCGGGGTGATGAACTGGTATCGTGCCATCTGGGTAAGCACCACCTGGCGGCGGTCAAATGCCCTTTCGGGGTTTCTTACCGGGTGGTACCATGAGGGGGCTTTGAGAAGGCCCACCAGCAGGGCGGCTTCTTCGACAGTTATTTCACCGGGACATGTGTTGAAATATGTTTTTGCGGCCGATTTGATGCCAAACGCGTGGCTTCCGAAGTCGACCGTGTTCAGATACATGGCGATGATCTCGTCTTTGGTATAGTTTCGTTCGAGCCTGGCAGCCGTCACCCATTCTTTGAGTTTGATGAGGGCGATCTGTGCCCTGGAAATGTTTGCTTCTCTGGGGAAAAGGTTTTTCGCCAGCTGTTGGCTGAGTGTGCTGCCCCCGCCGGCGCTTCGCTGGCCGCCAATGATATTCCTTATCAGCACCCTGAAGATGCTGCGAATGTCCACCCCGGAATGGTGGCGAAACCGTATATCTTCCGTGGCCAGCAAGGCTTGTACGATGTTTGGGGAAAGGTCGTCATATTGGATGTTGGAGCGGTTATGGATATAGAACGTCCCCAGCAGGACCCCGTCAGCAGAATAGATTTCGCTGGCAAGGTTGCTTTTGGGGTTTTCGAGTTCTTCAAAAGAAGGCATGAACCCCAACAGCCCGGCTGATATAGAAAAGAAAAGCAAAAAGACAAGCACTACAGGCGCTGTAAAAACAGACCAGAAAACAAGGGTGTATTTGCGTTTCTTTGAAACTTTTTTGCTCATATACGGTGAAGAGGATTTGTAAAAAAACGTTCTCCCGGCCGGTTTATTATTTTTTCTCGATGCGGATGCCAATATCGGAAATGCCTTCAAGCAGTTCATGGCGCATGCCATGGTATAGCCTGAAGCGGTAGACCCCCTCTTGCGGGAACCACACATCGTCGCGAAACAGGAACCGGTTGGCACGGACATGGCCGAAGCCCCTTCCTGTCCACTGCCCTCTTTTGTCGGCCAGCACGCATTCTATCGTGTCGCGCAGCATCCTGCCATCGGGAAACGCGATTTCCAGAAAAAGGAACAAGTTGCTGTATGCATAATCCGTGGTGTTTCTGACATCCAGATAGAGCTCATGCAGCGACAGAGTATCGTCAATATTGGTCTCAAAAAGGATGCCATCCTGATGCTCCCATCCTTCGGAGGGCAGGTTGTGATGATCCTGATATACCACTCCCCGCTGGCATGCCTGAAAGGTGAGAGTGAGGCATAACAGATAGAAAAACACATTCCCTGGCCTGGTTCTTTTCATGGCAGGATGGGGTTGTTATCATGTTGCGGCTTTGTTGCCTTTGGGTTTCCTTTTGCGGCGCTTGCTTCGCTTGCTTTTTTTGGGTTTGTCGAATCGTGTCAGGCTGTCTTCCAGGTCATTGTCTCCGTTAAAAAGGGGCTGAGGGCTGCTGCCGTGCAATGCCTCCACGTCTTCAAGCTCGTCCGGCTTCTTGTTTTCCTCATTCATCGCGAGGATAGCTTTTACCCTTTCGACGGGGAGCATGATGATTTTTCCCGGGCTTTCCCGGTATTCGTAACCCAAAAGACGTTTCAGCACATCCATTTTTTGGTAAACGGCGGCGCCTTTTTTTGTTACCAGCTCTTTGCCGGTATCGGGGAAGTCTTTTAAGATATTTTGATAGCAGACGTTTTCATAGTTGATACAGCATTTAAGCTTGCCGCACTGGCCTGCCAGCTTTTGTGGATTGAGCGACAGCTGTTGTGTCCTGGCGCTATTGGTAGACACCGACTTGAACCTGGTCAGCCAGGTTGCGCAACAGAGTTCACGTCCGCAAGACCCGATGCCGCCCAGCCTGCTTGCCTCCTGTCTCATGCCGATCTGCCGCATCTCGATACGTACCCCGAAGGCATCGGCCAGAACACGGATCAGCTCCCTGAAGTCAACCCTTTCATCGGCAGTGTAATAGAATGTTGCCTTGGTCTGGTCTCCCTGGTACTCCACGTCACTGATCTTCATCTGCAGCTTGAGCGATCCGGCAATCTCCCTTGACCGGTGCATGGTGGTTTCTTCCTGTTTGACGACGGTGACCCATTTCTCAATGTCCGACACCTTGGCTTTCCGGTAGACCTTTTTGATCTCTTCCTCTTTTTGGTCTGCCTTTTTGCTTTTCATCTGGAGCTTCACCACCTCGCCTGTCAACGTTACAATCCCAATGTCATGGCCCGGAGACGCTTCCACTGCAACAATGTCGCCTGTTTTCAGGTCAAGGTCCGGGGTGGCGCTGAAAAACTCCTTGCGTCCGTTTTTGAAACGCACTTCAACAATTTCTGTGAGACGACATGCACCGGAGGGCTTGATATCCTTCAGCCAGTCGAAGGCATCCAGCTTGTTACAGGAATGCCTGTACACGTCAAGCTGGCGCGTATGCGGCTGGGGGGCACAGTGGCAGCCCCTCGACAGAAAAGGATGTTGATTGTTCTTATCCAATGTGGATCTTTTTAATGTGCAAAGTTAAAAAAATAAATGGTGTCATTGGGCCCGGACATGCATCAGCTTGTTTAGCTGAAAGGACAGGTCGGTAAAAAGTATTTTCGGGTTCGCATTCCTTTCCAGGTGATAGATGGCCTGGTTAAAGGCGTCCACGATCTGCAGGGTATTGCGGTGGTTTACAAAGGGTGAGAATTTCTCAAGGAATGTTTTTTCTTCTCCATCGAGGCGTATGAGGTGCCCTGCATCATAATTATACAGAACACACATTCTGAAGATCTTCAACCCATACTGGAAAAAGGACTTTTGTTTTTCACGTCCTGCTTGTGATATTTTTTCCACCCATTTCAGGATATGGGCTACGTCATTGGCATAACAACATCGCATCCATTCCCTGAAAGATTCAAAGTCAGCCAATTGTTCTTCATCCTGATGGCATAGCCTGAGCGCTTCCGTTAGCCTGCCGCCTGTCAGGAAAGCGATCTGGCTTGCCTTCTTCGGTTCAACGCCAAACCTGTCTGTCAGGGCCTCTGCTACTTTCTGTTCTTCGGGCAAGGGAAGCTTTACGATCTGGGCCCGCGAAAGGATGGTGTTCAAGATCCTGTCCTTGTTTTCCGAAACCATTAAAAACAATGTGTTCTCCGGGGGCTCTTCAAGCACTTTCAGTATTTTGGGTGCTGCCGCATGATAAAGTTTTTCAACCATGTAGATCACAACGATACGGTATGGGCTTTCGTATGACTTCATCCCCAGCGTACGTATGATGTCATTACAGTCTTCTGCATTGATGATGGCCTGTTTGTTTTCAACCCCCAGCTTTTTCAGCCACTGGAACCAGGTGAAATAAGGACTCTCAAGGAGCAACTCCCTCCACAGGTTTGTGAACAGCTTGCTGCTTACATCCTTTTTGTGTTCCTGGTTGGGAGCCGAAGGGAAGAAAAAGTGCAGGTCGGGGTGTGCCAATTTGTCAAACTTGATGCATGTGGGGCATTTGCCGCAAGCATCTTCCGGACCCCTGTCACGGCACTGTATATATCGTGCAAAAGCCAGGGCCAATGGCAGCGCACCCGTGTCATCAGCGCCAAGGAACAACTGTGCATGCCCGATGCGCCGCTGCCTTACATTCTCTGTCAGCCGATTCTTCAGGTTGTCATGCCCGATAACGTCTTTGAACATCATAGCTTGTCGAATCCAATGTTTATTGCAAATGCTGGTGTCCCATCATGGGTTATTCTTTTTCAGATCAAAGTTACATGATTTTTTCTTGTACTTTTTCTTTGGCTCCCATCCAAAGAAAGAGCTGCCAAAAAGAAAGATCACCGCTTCTGATGCATCTGCTAAAATCTACGGCCTCTTTACCCTGCGCAGGCCTATCGGGCCGGTACGACGGCATGCCTTTTTTCATTCATTCATTACTGCCGTCCGGTGGCCTGCTTGCACTTTCCCGCCCTGTTAAAGATGCCTTGATTTTTTTAACCAGACCCGTCAAATGCGGGTTTATCCCCCCACAGGCCTGGTTTTTGATAGGAAAGCATGTCAATCGGAAAAGATGTGAAATAGCACGATAAACATGGGTTAAATCGCATCGGTGAACAATAATCATCAAGATTTGTTGTTTTTATTTCCTGATTGAATGATTCAGCAGCGTGCAAAAGACAAAATAGTGATTTACAGATTTTTAAAAAAACAACATGGTATTTGGAGTTTTTTGTACCTTTGCAGGCTTTTTTATGCACGAATATTTTGTTTCATGAACAGACAACGAAAAAGAGGTCTTCTCTTCGTTGTGATCCCCCTACTGATTTTTTCCGTAACATTAGCCATCCGAGGATTCAGGGCGGATGATGGTTTGCGGTTGAACGGGGAGAAGGAAGCAGGCATTGATTTGGCAGACATTATTGAGCGTGGTGTCCTGCGTGCGACCACAGATTATAATTCAACGAATTATTTTGTTTACCGTGGTGAGCCGATGGGATACCATCTGGATCTGTTAAAGCATTTTGCCGCCCATATTGGTGTGGACCTTGAACTGTCGGTCAACGGCGATCTGCAGGAGAGTATAGAGGGTTTGATGGCAGAGGACGGTTATGATATCATTGCCCGGAACCTGACGGTGACCAATGCCAGGCGTGCTTATCTCACCTTCACGGAGCCGCACAGTCAGACGCGCCAGGTGTTGGTGCAGCGCAAACCTGAACGGTGGTACAACATGCGTGCCTCTGATATTGAAGACCAGCTGATCCGCACACAGCTTGAACTGGCCGGCAAGACCGTACATGTTCAAAAGCATTCTGCATCCGTGTCCAGGTTGCGACATTTAATGGATGAGATCGGGGACTCGATCTTTATTGTGGAGCGGGAAGAGGGGGTTGAGAAACTGATAGAGGAGGTGGCCAATGGTGAGATCGATTATACGGTCAGTGATGATAACCTGGCGCGTTTGAACGAGGTTTATTATGCCAGCATTGACACCCGCACCCCGGTAAGTTTTGAACAAAACCTTTCCTGGGCTGTCCGCAACGACTCGGAACAGTTGCTTGAAGCTGTTAATGAGTGGATCAGAGAATTCAAAACGACGCGTCAATACGCGGAGATCTATAACAAATACTTCAACAATCCACGCAGTGTATTCATTGCAAAAAGCGAGTTGCACTCGTTGGGGGGCGGTAAGATATCGGTCTTTGATGATTATTTCAAGCGGTATGCCGACATTGTGGGATGGGATTGGCGCCTGATCGCCTCGTTGTCCTACCAGGAGTCCCGTTTTAACCCTTCAGCGACCTCCTGGGCCGGTGCTTACGGCATCATGCAGCTGATGCCGGGTACGGCTGAGTTTTTGAATGTTGGCATGGATGCCGGGGTATCTGAACATATCTTTGCCGGTGTCAGGTATTTACGCTGGATTGATGAACGTTTGTCGGAAGAGATCCCTGACGACATGGAGCGTAAAAAATTTGTACTGGCTTCCTACAACGCGGGTGTCGGCCATGTGCTGGATGCAAGGCGGCTGGCGGAGAAGTACGGCAAGGATCCGAATGTGTGGAAAGACAATGTAGACTATTTCCTGCTCAACAAGTCGAAACCCAAATATTATCTTGACCCTGTGGTGCGGCATGGGTATGCCCGGGGATCGGAGCCTTATCATTATGTCAGTGAGGTCCTGGAAAGGTACCGGCACTACAAGAATGTCCTTGCCGGATGATGGTGAGGTGTTTAATGTGCCTCCAGCCAGTTTTTCCCTGTGTTCATCTCCACCACGACCGGCACATCAAGGTCCAGTGCCGTCTTCATCTTTTCTTCTGTCAGCGGCTTCAACGCTTCCAGTTCATCATTGAGGGCATCGAAAACAAGTTCGTCGTGAACCTGCAGCACCATCTTGCTCTTCATCTTTTTCGCTTCCATCGCCTGATGTATGTTGATCATGGCGATCTTGATCATGTCGGCCGCAGTGCCCTGCACGGGTGCATTGATGGCGTTGCGTTCGGCATAACCCCTTACCACGCTGTTTGAGCTGTTGATGTCGCGCACATACCGCCGCCTGCCGAGCATGGTACGTACATACCCGTGCTGACGCGCAAACTCAATGGTTTTGTCCATGTAATCTTTTATGCCGGGATACTTATGGAAGTACTGGCTGATGATGTCGGCCGCATCCTGCCGCGGGATGCCCAGCCGTTCAGATAAGCCAAAGGCAGAAATGCCATAGATGATGCCGAAGTTCACGGTTTTTGCGTTTCGCCGCATCTCTTTGGTAACATCTTCCAGTGCGATCTCATACACCTTGGCTGCCGTGGCTGCGTGAATGTCAAGGTTGTTACGGAAAGCATCCAGCATGGCCTCATCTTTGCTCAAGGCAGCAATGATGCGCAACTCTATCTGGCCGTAATCTGCAGCAAGAAGGGTGTGGTTATCGTCGCGCGAAACAAAGGCCTGGCGTATCAAGCGCCCTTCTTTTGTTCTGATGGGGATGTTTTGAAGGTTTGGATTGTTTGAGGACAATCGTCCTGTGGCCGCAATGGCCTGGTTGAAAGAGGTGTGTATGCGTCCTGTTTTTTCGGAGATCAGCTTTGGCAGGGCTTCCACGTAGGTGGACCTGAGTTTTGTCAGGGAGCGGTATTCCAGGATTTTTTCCACGATGGGATGCTTGTCTTTCAACTTTGACAGCACATCCTCGCTGGTGCTGTACTGCCTGGTCTTTGTCTTTCTTGCCCTGGTGCTGATCTTGAGCCTGTCGAAGAGGATCTCGCCCAGCTGTTTTGGGGAGCCGATGTTGAAAGTGGTGCCTGCCATTCCGTAGATCTCTTTTTCCACTGTTTCGATACTTTTTGTCAGCACCTTTGAATAATCGTTCAGCGCTTTTTTGTCGATACGAACGCCTGCATTTTCCATGTCCGCAAGGACGGTCACCAACGGGGTTTCTATCTCCTCAAAAATTTTTGTGAGTTCCTGCTCTTTAAGCATGGGTTCAAACACTTTGCGCAGCTGCAGGGTGATGTCGGCATCTTCGCAGGCATAGGGGGTGATCTTTTCCAGGGAGATGCTGCGCATGCTTTTCTGCGCCTTCCCCTTTTTGCCGATGAGATGCTCTATGGGTACCGGGTGGTAATCGAGGTAGGTTTCGGCCAGGATGTCCATGCTGTGGCGCATATCCGGTTGCAAAAGATAATGGGCAAGCATGGTGTCGAACAGTTTGCCTTTTACTTCGATACCGTAGGGTTTCAGCACACCGATATCGAACTTGAGGTTTTGTCCGGTTTTTTCGATACCAGGGTTGGCAAAGGCCTTTTGAAACCTGCCGGCCAGCTTTGCGGCTTTTTTTTGATCATCGGGAAATGGGACATAGAATGCTTCTCCGGGTTTCATGCAGAATGCGATGCCCACCAGCTCCTTGCCGGTGCTTTCGAGGCTGGTGGTTTCGGTGTCAAAACAGAACATCTTCGACTTTTCAAGCTTCACGGCGAGTGTTTTTATTGCTTTATCCCCGGTAAGGGCTTGATAGTCTTTTTCTTTTGACAGATCCTGAAGGCGTTTTGCAGCTTCTTCCGCAGGATCGGCAAAGGCGTTGATGTTGTCGAACAAGCCCATTTGACCGCTTCTCCGGACGGCTTTTTTGCCGGTCTCCTCCGGGATGATATCGGTATCGGTAAACACCCTCTTGGCAAAGGTTTTAAACTCCAGCTCTTCAAACAGCGGGATCAGTTTGTCCGGGTCGGGCTCCTTGCGTTTGAACGAATCTATGCTCTCCTCGATGGGGACGTCGAGCATGATGGTGGCCAGGCTTTTTGACAGCAGCGCCTGCTGTTTGTGTTCCCTGAGGCTTTCCCTGCTCCGGTTCTCTTTTACCTGGTCCAGTTTGTTCAAAAGGTTCTCCATGGATCCAAACTCCCTGATGAGGCTTTTGGCCTTTTTTTCGCCGATGCCCGGCACGCCGGGGATATTGTCAGACGAATCGCCCCATAGTCCCAGGATGTCAATAAGCTGCTCGGGCCATTCAATACCAAAACGATCACAAACTTCCTTTACACCCCAGATCTCTTCTTCATTGCCTCTTTGCGCAGGTTTAAGCATAAAGATATTATCAGACACCAGCTGTCCGAAATCTTTGTCGGAGGTCATCATGTACACCATATAACCTTCTTTTTCGGCCTTTTTTGCCAGGGTGCCGATGATGTCGTCGGCTTCGTACCCTTCCATGATCAGAAGGGGGATGCGGAACCCTTCCAGGAGTTGTTGGATATAAGGTAAAGAGGAGACAATATCTTCGGGCATGTCTTCCCTGTTGGCCTTGTAGTCGGCAAATTCTGTCTTGCGGAGGGTGGGTGCGATGGAATCGAAAGCGACGGCGATATGTGTGGGGTCTTCCTTTTTCAACACTTCGGTAAGGGTGTTGGCAAAGCCCAGGATGGCGGATGTGTTTTGCCCTTTGGAGTTGATGCGCGGGTTTCTGTTGAGTGCATAATAGGCCCGGTAAATGAGGGCCATGGCATCGAGCAGCAGGAGTTTCTTTTGTTTGGACATATGTGGATGGTTTTCCACAAAGATAGGCATTTATGCAGGCTTTGCTGATTTTTGGTTATAGGACTGTGGGGGGCAAACAAAAAAAAGGGGGGGGCGGGTCATCCAGTGGTGAGAAAAAAAACAAAGCCCGGCCTTGAGTGGGCCGGGCTTCATCCATTAACCAAAACAACATGAAAAATAACCAAAGCAGGTTATTCAACGAAACCAATTCATGAAAGAACTTGCAAAATCCATGCCAAAAACTTAAAAATACCAGCGGTATGCCAGGTTGATGTTTCTTCCCGGCATGGAGATGTTCCTGTCTTCGATACGTGAAAGGTGGTCCTTGTATGCTTTGTCGAGCAGGTTGTCTGCCCGGAGAATCACCACATGTCGTCCGGAGAGGTTCAGCCGGTAACCGGCCTGGGCACCAAGCAGTGTATACCCGTCGGTGACCGCTTCTTCCGGGGCTACACGGTCTTGTGTCGATACCATTTGCACCTTGCCTCCTATCCAGACGGGGCCGAAATCGTATTCGACGTTGGCCATGAGGCGGAAAGGCGGGATAAAGGGGAGGTGATCATCTCCGTTGCCTTGTCTTTTCCCGTTCACGTAGTCAGCACCCAGTCCCAGAGAGAATTGCTCGGTAGGCATGAATTGAAAGCTGAGCTCCCCGCCAACGAGCTTGGCCTCGTCCCCCTCATATTGAAAGATGGGATAGCCGGAGAGATCATCAATATTGCCGGTTGGTTGAAATATGATAAAGTTGAAAAAGTGGTTCACATAGCCGGCAACTTCAAAACGGAACCGTTCGCCACGGTAGTTGACGAACAGGTCAACGCCTTGTCCGATTTCATCTTTCAGGTCAGGGTTCCCGTCTTCGTATACGCCGGCGCCAAGGTGCGGTCCGTCGGCAAACAGCTCTTCGATTGCCGGGTTGCGGTGTGAGCGGGCAAACTGTCCGCCTATTTCCCAGCCCTCGCCGGGCCTGTAATTCAGGCCAATGGATCCTGAATAGTTGAAGGCATGTCTGGAAACGTTGATATCGGGGAACAGGTCATTGGGGATGGTGGATGTGTTCTGAAAATCAAGCCTGATGCCGCCCTGCAGCCTGAACCGGTTGGTCAGCGGGACTTCCTGGAAGGTGAACACGGCCATGGATATCCTGCGCTCGCCGGGGGTAAAGGCTTCATCGCCACCTATATCCATATGGTGCGCATACAGGTTGAACCCGAAAGCCCCCCTGTCGAGTGTGCCAATGGGATGATGCTGCAGCGTCAGGGTTGAGCTGAAGGTATATTTTTCGTATTCCAGCTCCACATCCTCATCCCATAAGCCATCTTCTTCGAGTTCCTTTTCTATTTCCTGCTGAAACATACGAGACGCATGAAACCTGAGTTGTGCCCTGTCGAACAGTCCTTCTCTCTGGCGGAACAGGTTCCCCTGCATGTTCTGGCGTTGCATCCGGATCTCCACCCTTTCATCGTCATCCAGCGATTCAGGTATCTCAAAACTTTGTCCGGTAAAACCGGCGCTGAAACCTCCGCCAAGGTTGTCGTTCAGGAAGCCTATTCCCACGGAACCATCATAATTTTGCATGGAGGTGCCGGTGATCAATCCTTCGGGTGTGTTGATATCTCCCGACTGCCGGAAGGAGAAACGAGCCGTGGCGGCCCTGTTTTCGTTTCCGTAGGTAAATCTGCCAAAGCCGGCGCCCATGTCATTGACGGTGGCTCCTTGTGCTGACAGGACACCTGAGCTCCCCATGTCCCAGTCTTCGGGGATGTCGGTGGTGATGAGGTTGATCACACCGCCGAGGGCACTGGAGCCGTACAAGAGGCTTGCCGGGCCCCTGACTACTTCAACGCGGCTTGCTGCCAACGGATCGAGTGAGATGCTGTGGTCGGCCGATGTTTCTGAAACATCGCCCATGCGTTCGCCGTTTTGCAGAACCAGGATGCGGTCTCCGTCGAGTCCCCGGATGACGGGGCGTGAAGGTGCTGAACCGAAAGAGCGCATGGTTACCCCGGGCTCAGAACCAAGCATCTCGCCAAACGAAGCCTCGCTTCGTCGCTGCAGGTCCTCTCCGATGAAAGCCTGGTCAGGCTGATAGCGAAACCCGCTACGGGTGGGAGAGGACGTGAATACAACCTCTGCCAGGTCAATGGCTGTGGAGCGGATCTCAACATCCACTTCTATGCTTTTGTCGGCCTCCGCGAAAAAAGTTTTATACGCTGTCTCGTAACCCATCCCTTGCACGATCAGGCGGTGTTCGCCTTCAGGAAGGTTGGTCAGGAGATAGTGGCCGGAAGCGTCGGTGATGGTGCCGATCCGTGTGCCTTCAACAAGGATGTTGATAAAGGGGATGTGTTCACCCGTCTCAGCGTCAATAACGTGCCCGAAGACATTGGCGTCGGTGGCCGGCCGCGGTTGCTCTGCCGCGGAAAGAAATAGCGGGCTGTATAAAAGAAAAAGGAATATTGGCAAAAACAGTTTATTCATTTCAGTACATGTATTATAATTTAAAAAGCATTGATGTGTTTGAAAGCCGGCCGTTAAAAGATGACTGTTGGCATGCATCACAAAGAGTCGTGGGTTGAAGCTACGAACACCTTTTGCAACCCAACAGGGCCCGGCATGTTTAATACAGCATAAAGGGAGGCGCACGCGAGGGGTTTGACCCGGCATGATCCCTGCCGGGAAATATCGGCAAAGGCAGGGGTGTTGTTTTGTTTTTGCGGAACCAGATGGTGCCGATCAGAAGAAGCATCAGCACGATAAGGCCAAGAGCTTGTGTCAGCTGTGCCAGCACAAGGTATTCAAGATCGCTGTGTTCGTGATCCTGGGCCGGTGTATCGGGGATCATGTTGTTGGTGAAGGGGTGTGCATGTTCGACGATGATGCCGTCAGCGGTGATGTGGTAGTGCCAGTTTGCCGATTGGTTATAATAAAGAAGCATGATCGCCGGGATGGCGATGTATATCCAGAAGGGATGCCGTTGCTTCTTTGTCATTGGGTGGTGATTGTGGCGGCGAAATTACGGAATTTCTACACAATCAACAATGCCCGGGGGCCTTATGTTTGAATTTTTTTCATTCGAAATTACACACAGACACATGAAAAACGTCTCAAGGTCTTTCACCCGGTCGTCGCTTGTTTATTAATGTTTATCATTTGTCAAAAGGTCAAAGAGGTTTAAGGGTTTAAAAGTTTATGGGTTTAAGGGTTTAAAAGTTTATGGGTTTAAGGGTTTAAAAGTTTATGGGTTTAAGCCTGCATAATTCTAGTCCTGAAACCAACAGGACTGCTTGCCGAGAATTTGCTATCGGTAAAAAAACGTGCTTTGAATATTAAAAAGGATATACATTTGCACATGTATAGCTGTGTTTATTGCCTGTTCAAATAAAACACAAACAGATAAAGAAGGGTTAAGCGGCTTCAGCGAGGATGATTGTCGATATCCAATGGGTGAGGCTCAATCTTAGAAAAAAAACACGTCCTGAACAGATAATCTAAAGCAGGATCAGTAGTTCTATAATTGCATCCAAAATAACAGCAGAATTAACGTAAACATAAACAAAATGAAAAGAAATCGTTTTTTTGTAATGATGTCATTTTTATTGGCAACAAACGTGGTTTTTGCACAAACCACAGAGACCGAAGAGGTTCTGCGGGAAGTGGCAGAAGGTGTGTCCGATGGCTGGCAAACCGGCGGGCTGTTCTCCGTGGGCTTCAACCAGGTGTCGCTGACCAACTGGGCTGCGGGCGGGCAAAGCTCCATGTCCGGTAACGCGCTATTTAACCTGTTTGCTGATTACCGAAAAGAGTCGGTTGTCTGGAACAACTCGCTGGACCTTGGCTATGGGTTGATCAGGCAGGGCGATGAAGGCGTGATCAAAACCGACGATAAGGTTGACCTGCTCTCCAAAGCCGGACTGAAAGCATCCGAATCCTGGTACTATGCAGGGCTTGTCAATTTTAAGACGCAGATGACTGCCGGATACGACTATCCCAACGACAGCATCGAAATATCCAGGTTTTTGGCGCCAGGTTATTTCCTGGCTTCCATCGGTATGGATTATCAACCAGAAGGTAGTTTCAGCCTGTTTCTGGCTCCCCTGACCGGAAAAATTACCCTCGTCAATGACCAGACCCTGGCCGACGCCGGCGCTTTTGGTGTTGATCCCGGCAAGAAGTCACGCAGTGAGTTTGGGGGATATATCCGGGCATTTTATAAAAGGGATATCACCGAAAACATCGCCTTTCAAACCAAGGCCGACTTCTTCTCAAATTACCTGGACAATCCCAAGGAGATTGACGTCAACTGGGAAACCCTGCTGCTGATGAAAGTCGGACGGTATTTAACCGTTAGTTTTGCAACCCACCTTATCTATGATGCCGACATACTTTTTGACACCTCAGATGACGGCATCGGTGACTCCTCCAAAGTACAGTTCAAACACTTGCTGGGCGTGGGATTGTCATACAGCTTTTAAGCCAACATGGTTTGCCGGCCAGGATAAGTGCACGATACCAAGTAAGTTTTATAATAAGGGCAAATAAAGCCAAATTATTTTGCTTCTTTCAAATACCTGAACAACTCATTATCGGTGGTCATGATCACGGTTGTTTGTTCGTCCAAAGATTTTTCGAGTGATTCCATTGCCCTGAGGAAGTTATAGAGTTCCCTGGAGGGATTGTTCCTGTTGTAAGCAGAGGCATAGATCTCTGTAGCCCGCGCATCGGCGCGGCCGCGGATCATTTCAGATTCCCTGATGGCCTCCGACTGTATTTGTGCCAGGTCGCGCTCTTTGTCGCCTTCAATTTTTCTGGCTTCACCTTCACCCTCTGAGCGGAACTGGTCGGCAATACGGTTTCGCTCGCTGATCATGCGGTCGTACACGCGCTCCCTCACCTCGGTGACGTAATTCATTCGCTTAAAGCGGAAATCGAGTATGACAATGCCGAGGTCGGAAGTGCGTTCGTTGGCTCTTTCGAGCACCTGGGCTTCGATGGCCTCACGGCCAACGGTGATTTCTTCCAGGTGTTCCAGCTCCTCGAGATAGTCTTCATACACTTCTGGTGTCCGGTTGGTGGAGCGCACCAGGTCGAGCAGCAAGTAGCTCGCTACGGCGTTACGGGTTTCGCCGTCGAGGATGTCATCCAGGCGCGACTGCCCGGAGCGTTCGTCGCGCAGGCGGATGAAGAACTGCAGCGGATCAACGATCTGCCACCGTGCATAGGTGTCAACATGCATAAACCGCTTGTCCTGGGTGGGCACCTGGTTGGGGTCGCCATCCCACTTCAGGTAGCGCTTGTCGAAGTATTGAATTTTGTGGATGAAGGGGGCTTTGAACTGTAAGCCTGGCTCAGTACGTGGCCCGCCTACCGGCTTTCCAAACTGGGTTACGATGGCCTGCTGGGTTTCATCCAGGATGAACATGCTGCTTAAGGCCACGATGATCACGACAGCAGCGGCAATTAATATGGCGATGGATTTTTTGTTTTTCATAGGTATATGTTTAGGTTGTCCGTAGAGACAAGGCATGCCTTGTCTCTACAATGGATGGTTTGTGATTATTGATTTATGGATTGTTTGATGCCGTCGATATTCAACAATGGCAGCACATTCGTGCCGTCTTCATCCACGATCACCTTGTTGCCGAGCTTGGGCAGGATGCGTTCCATGGTTTCGAAGTAGATCCGTTTTTTGGTTACTTCGGGTGCCCTGATGTATTCGGTGTAAAATGAATTAAAGCGATCGGCCTCACCAGTGGCGATGTTAACGCGGTTCAATGCATAGGCTTCTGCCAGTTGTATGGTTTCCTGGGCTTCACCGCGGGCGCGGGGTATTACTCGATTGTATTCCGATTCGGCCCGGTTGATGAGCGTTTCACGCTCCTGCTGGGCTTCATTCACGGCGTTGAAGGAAGGCTTCACCGGGTCGGGCGGATTCACGTCCTGCAGCACCACCTGGTCGATGCGGATGCCATTCTCATATTCGTCACACATACGTTGCAGCAGCACCTCAACGCTGGAAGCCACTTCCTGGCGGCCCACGGTGAGCACTTCGTTCACGGTGCGGTCGCCCACGATCTTGCGCATGGCGGCCTCCGACATGTCGTGCAGGGCATCTTCAGCATCCCTTACCTTGAATAGGTAATTAAAAGAATTCACGATCCGGTACTGGATCACCCATTCTACATCGGCCAGGTTCAGGTCGCCGGTGAGCATCAGCGATTCAATGCGGTAGGCGTCCTTAGCGTAGCGGCTTCGCGTACCTGCTTCCACGGTGCGGAAGCCAAACTCCTGCTTCAGCTGCCGCTGCACGGGGATCTTGTACATCCTTTCAAACCCGAAGGGGGCAATGAAGTTCAGCCCGGGGTCGAGGGTTCGGTTATATTTTCCTAAGAAAAGCACTACGCCTTCCTCTTCCGGAGCGATGGTTTTTACCGAGGTGATCAGGACAATGAAGACGACCAGCCCGATGAGAATCTTCTTGATGTTTCTTTTCAGCCACTCTATGTTGCGGCGGAACTGGATTTCTTGTTCGTTCATTTTTTTTGGCATTAATGGTTGTTAATTGTCATGAAGGTACGCTTATTTCTGGATAAAAAAAAGAGGCCACAATAATTTTTGTGACGCTCTTACTGGGGAAGCTGAACGAGTTGATGATCAGTATCTTCCGCCGCCGAAACCACCCCCCCGGGGTCTTTCTTTTCTTTCTTCTGCTTCATTTACAGCGATCGTACGTCCCATGACCTCTGTATCGTGCAATGCCTCAATGGCTTTTTGGGCCGCATCGTTGTCAGGCATCTCTACAAATCCAAAACCTTTGCTTCGGTTACTGTACTTATCGGTGATGATCCTGGCCGAGGTTACCTCACCATACTCCTCAAACAACTCTTTTAACTCTTCTTCCTTCAGCTTGAACGGAAGACTTCCACAAAAAATGTTCATTTTCAAATGTTTATTGTACATAAATTAATTCGCTGCAAAGGTAATCTAAATAGTCATCCGAAAAACAATATCGTAATGATTTTCAAAAACTTATTGTTGGCAAAGGATGCTTTGCTCAATTTACACATGCATTAGCGTGTTTTTAATGATTTTAACGCTGAGCGCAGAACTGAATATTCAGGAGATCGCTTTTCTTTGTTTTACAAACTGAAGGTATTCCTTTTTATCCATGATCTCTTTCAGGGCTTCTGCCACTTTCCAGACTTCCTCGAAGGTGTTGTATAGTGCCACCGGGGCGACGCGAATGGTATCCGGTGCCCGGAAGTCGGGGATGATGCCGCGTGCTTTGAGTGCTTCGTTGATCCGGAGGGCTTCGGTGGGGTGAGCCAGGGCGATATGACCGCCGCGGCGGTGGCTTTCGGGGGGGGTGGTGATGGAGAACCCAGAGGCCGGGTCTTGCAGCATGTCGTTGACCAGCTCAATGAAGAATGATGTCAGTTGCAGCGATTTCTCCCGTATGGCTTCGATGCCTGCCTCCCGGATGACCTTTAAGGAACCCTCCATCGTGGAGGCGCCCAGGATACCCGGTGAAGATATCTGCCATCCGCCGGCGCTTCGGGCATGTTCAAAGTCGGGCAGCATGTCGAACTGTTTTTCTTTTACATAACCAAACCATCCGGGTGTCATGGGTTCTTTGTCAAAATGTTTTTTGTTGATGTACAAAAACGCCGTACATCCCGGGCCGCCGTTGAGGTATTTATAGCTGCAAAAGGTGGCAAAGTCAACCCCCCATTGGCTGAACCGGTGCGGCACCGCACCTGCCGAGTGGCTGCAGTCGAAACCAATGGGGATGCCACGGGCGTTTGCCTCTTTGCACAGATACTCCATGTCAAGAAGTTGTCCGCTGGCATACAACACGGAAGGCAACCATGCCAGGGCCACTTCGTCTGTCATCATGGAGACGATGGTGCGTTCATCGAGGGTTTTGCCGTCTGTGCCTGGGGCAAGTAACAACTTCTTGTCCGGATCCAGCCCCTTTTGCCTGATCTGTCCTTTCAGGGCATAGATGTCGGAGGGGAAGTTCAGCTCGTCGGCCAGTATTTTTGTGCGTCGGCCCTGTGGCTGGTAGAAGGTGCTGATCAGTGCGTGGATGTTGACGGTGGTCGTACCTGTGAAGATCAGTTCAGCTGGTTCTGCCCCCACCAGTTCCGAAGCCGCCGCCCCGGTCTCTTCCGCAAAGTAGAACCAGGGACGCTCTGCCTGCAGCCACCCTTTGATCCCAAGGTTTTTCCACTCTTCCAACACCCTCATGAGTGACGCCTCCGCATCTTTGCTCAGCAGGCCGAGGGAGTTCCCATCCACATAGATGGTGTTTTCAGGGATATAAAAACGATCGCGGTAGCCGGCCAGGGGATCGGAGCGGTCCAGGTCAAGGGCTTGTTTGTATCTGGTGGCCATGATTACGCTTTTTGGTATTAATCGTTCGGGAGCAGTGCCAAAAAACATTATCCTGCAGGTTGTACAGCATTAACCGTTGATATTCCGGCACACAGGTCAAGCCCTGTGTCTATTGGCACCCTTTGCACAACGATCCATTTAACCTTACATTGCTGATTCGAACTGGCGCAGGAAGCGCAGGTCGTTCTCAAAGAACATCCGCAGGTCTTTGATGTGGTATATGATCATGGCGATGCGTTCGATGCCCATGCCGAATGCATATCCTGTATATTGTTTGCTGTCGATCCCGCAGTTTTCGAGTACATTGGGGTCCACCATGCCACAGCCCATGATCTCTATCCATCCGCTGTATTTACAAATGCTGCAGCCCTTGCTGTCACAGAGGCTGCACGACACATCCATTTCAGCTGACGGTTCTGTGAAGGGGAAAAAGGAAGGGCGCAGTCGTATCTGTGTTTTCTCTCCAAACATCTCACGGGCAAAATAAAGAAGGCATTGTTTCATGTCGGCAAATGAAACATCTTGATCAATATACAGCCCTTCAACCTGGTGAAAGATGCAGTGTGCCCTGGCTGAGATGGCTTCGTTGCGGAACACCCTTCCCGGCGAGATGGTGCGGATTGGCGGCTGCTGGCTTTCCATCACCCTGACCTGCACCGAAGAGGTGTGGGTGCGCAGGGCAATGTCGGGGTCCTTTTCCACAAAAAAGGTGTCCTGCATGTCGCGGGCCGGATGATCTTCCGGGAAGTTCAATGCGCTGAAGTTATGCCAGTCATCTTCAATCTCCGGCCCTTCAGATATCACAAAACCGATCTTTTCAAAGATGTTGTTGATACGGTTGCGGATTACCGACAACGGATGTCTGCTTCCAATGGGACTGAAGTTTGCAGGCATGGTCAAATCGGGTCTTTTTTTGCCCGGTTGACGGCTGGATGCCTCTGTTTCGAGCCTTGTCTTGATGGTGTTCACTTTTTCTGTGGCAGCCTGTTTAAGCTGGTTCAGCTGCTGCCCGACCGCTTTGCGATCGGCGGGGGGCACAGATTTAAACTCCTGAAAAAGTGCAGGGATAGCACCCTTTTTCGACAACATCCTGACGCGAAAAACCTCAGCCTCCTCCATGGTCTTCGCCTCGAAAGCCTTTACCTCTTCCAGAAGGGTGTTGATTTTGTCAATCATAATGTATAAAACTTCGCTGGTGAATTGCCGGGATTTAACTGACGATATGTTTTTTGCGGGACAAGCCCTGTTTTGTCATTTTATCTGTTTGTATCCTGGTGGACAGTCCGTGACTGTCTGTACAGGGGGCTCTTTATGAAACACATTTGGCCGCCGGAGCCCGGCTCTTGTTCAGGGACGGCAATGGTTGAGTTGTTTTTGATCTTTAATCCAGTATTTCTATGCTGAGGATGGCCACATCCTCTTTCGGGCGGTCCCTGTCGCCGGTTTCCATGGCTGCGATACGATCAACCACTTCAATCCCTTCAATTACCTGTCCGAAAACGGTGTAGGCATCATCAAGGTGGGGTGTGCCGCCAACGGTTGTATATTTTTCCCTTTGTTCATCCGTAAAAGGTGTTTCTTTGCCTTGCTCCATCTGGTCAAGGTCTCTTTCGCTCCATACGCGTCCCTGTACGATATAGAACTGTGAGCCGGAAGAACGCCTTTCCGGATTCACCTGGTCACCTTGCCGTGCAGCTGCCAGTGCACCTTTTTGGTGAAAGAGTCCGGGAGTGATCTCGGCAGGGATGGTATACCCGGGGCCCCCTGATCCGAGCGGCTCACCGGGAACGGCATCCCTGCTCATGGGATCACCGGCCTGTATCATGAAGCCGCTGATGACGCGGTGAAACAAAAGGCCCTCATAAAAGCCCCCCCTGGCCAACTCCAGGAAGTTGTCGCGGTGCAGGGGCGTTTCATTATACAGGGCAACGGTAATGTTGCCTTTGACAGTCGTGATCAAAACATGGGTGCGGTCCCCATGATCGTTACTCTGCTGTTGATTCATGCTGCTGGCGTTTTGTATGGATCCGGTCAACAGACACAGTCCGAAAAACAATATGGAAAACAAGAAGGTGCTGTGTGTGGTTTTCATTGGTGCTGTCTTTGTGTTGTGAAGCCCCAAAGTTACACAATATGGTTGTATCTGATAGCGGCCGACAGTAATTTTATTCATACTGGCTGTTTGGAAATGGTTTGAAGGTAGCCGGATCCCTGAATGGGATGGAGCCCCCCGGCTGTGGCTTCTGGGGTTGGGGTTATGCTTAAGAGGACGTTTGTTTCAGTTAAACGACGGGTTGTTCCAGGAGAGGGGTATCAGCAGATGAAAGCGGCCCCCGGGATTGTTTTGCAGGCGTCTCTCATAGTTCCCTTCCACCGTAAGGCCCATTTTTTTATAGTGGTCGACGGAGGCAAAATTGCGAACAGGGGCGGTGATCTCTACCCTGAATACATCGTGGTGCCTGGTCCTGATCTCTCCAAAAAGCCAGCTCACGAGCTCTGTCTCCCTGTCTGCCGCCATGCTGTCCATCCTGGAAAAAAAAGCAAACTCCTTGAGCTGACTGCTTTCCGCATCATGTTTGTCGGTGGTGTTGTAGGCATGTATTTCACCGATGAGCTCCAGCTCTTTCATGCTGTTTTCCACGACGAGCATATTGCCCTTGTGAATTGCCTTATCAACAAACTCTTCCAGGAACCCCGAAGGTACCAGTGAAGGGTTCGACAATTGTTTCTCGCGGGCGATGCTTTCCCTGACCAGCGTGTAGATATTTTCTTTGTCGGTGACTTTTGCCGAGCGTATATTATAATGACTATCCATCTTATTTTTTTTATCATGTTCGAAACGATCTTGCGGATCATTAAGAACTGAAACAGTTGTTTAAAAATATGGTTATCAGCAGTTTATTGCCAGCGCAAAGATGCAAAAACTATTTGAATAGGTAATCATTTCATGTTTATATTGTGAATTTGTTATTGTTTGCCAAAGCTTCCGGCATATTCACTCCATGTTTGTTGGCAAAGAGCTCCCTCAAATGCCCTTAACTTGCTGTCGCAACGGTTGGTGTTTATTCCTCTTTAACCGCTTCCGCGGGATGCAACCGTATGGCCTTTAACGCCGGGTAAACAGCTGTGATCAGTGCGGTGGCGACCACCATCAGCATGAGCATCAAAATAAAAGAGGGTTCAATGGTGGGGTACACAAACGAAGGAAACCCAAACTCGTTCAAAGAGTCACCCCCAACAGCGGCAAGGTCGAGGCCTCTGCTACCCAATATGCTCAGGGTAAACAGGCTTGCAAGTAACCCCCCGGCAGCTCCCAATAAAGACAAGATACTTGTTTCAAGCATGATCATGGAGAAAACCCTTTTTTTGTTCATCCCGATGGCCATAAGTACCCCCAGCTCACGGATACGCTCAAACACCGCCATGAGCATGGTATTGACCAGTCCGAAAGCCAGGGCAAAAAGGATAATGGCCAGGATGATCATCATCATCAGATTTGCCATCCCCTGCATATAATAAAGATCAGGGGCGATCTCATCCCAGCTGCGCACAGTAAGCCCGGGAAAAGCCTCCGCATAGCGCTCCCTGACAGGATTGATCTGTTCAATATCCATTGCCAGCAAAGCAACCTCGTTGACCACCACCTCGCTGTCAATGTAATGACCCAATTCCGAACGCAACGCATAAATATGGGATTCATCAAATTGTTTGTTTGCCGTTTGAAAGATGCCGGCCACCCGGAAGGCGGCCGATACCAGGTCTCCTTCTGTGTCCTGAAAGGTAAGTACCAGGCGTGAGCCGACCTGAAGTTTCGACTTTTCTGCCAGTTGCTTTCCTACCAGTACAGGGTTGCGAAGCGCATCAGAAAAGTAGCTCCCGTCTGTGAGGTTATCGTTAATCCGGGTAGTGCTGGCTTCATGTTCAGGTTCAACGCCAATAATATGGACCCCCCCGGTAAGATGGGCTGAGGAAAACATGCCGTTCAGGGTGGTTCGCATCGAATAGGTTTTTATGGCACGATCGTTATCTATGTATTCCTGTAAAGCCTTCCAGTCTTCCACCTTGTGTTCCACAACATGGTCCCTGAGATAATCGGGATGATGGATCTGCAGGTGGCTGATGTGCTGTTCGATGCTTGTTTGAAAACGTTGCTCAAGGAGACCAAATACCAGGGAGGCTGCGCTGATGCCTCCCCATAAGCCTGCGGTAATGGCTGCAACCATCACAAGGCTTCTTTTGGGGTTGCGCCAGATGTTTCTCCACGATATTTTCAGCATCATGTTCATCGGTGTGCGATATTTTTATTTTTGACGGGCTTTAACCATATCTAGGCGAAAAACACTATATACAGGATACATGCCGATAATGATGCTGATGATCAGAACCACCATTGCTTGTGAAACAAACACGATCGGGTCTGGCGAGAGGGGGAGGATGGGCTCAAAGCCATAGCCTGTCATGGCATCGGCAAAGTCGCCGCTCAGCTGGACAGGATGGTGGTAAAAATACACAACAAAGGGGATGGCCACCAGGATGCCTGCAAATGCTCCTGTCAGTGAAATAATGATGGCTTCTATAAAACATATGATAGCAAGCTGTGCACGTTTCATGCCGAGAGCCATCAGCATGGCAAACTCTTTTTTGCGTTCGAGCAGCATGGTCAGCATCGTTCCGAACAAACCAAAGGCAATCACAATATACAATATGGCGAGCAGTACCATGGTGCCGGCAATATCGAACTGCATCAGGGCGAGCAGGTCTTCCAGCATCTCCTCATAGGTGAGTATCCTGTACCATTCCGTGTCGATCCGTTCGCTGATATCTCCGGCCAGCTGCCGGGTATGTTGCGGGTTCTCCGGCATGATCACCAGGGAGGTCAGCCTGTCTTGTGCATTATAAAACCATTGTGCTTCCGGCAGGGCCATGTAAATGGTGCTGTTGTTCATCTCGGGGATATGGAGGTCCACGATCCCTTTGATACGGTAAAGGCCTGCTGCAGAAACGCCCTGATACCCCTGGCTGATAAGCACCAGCGTATCGCCTGTGACCACCTTCAGGACTTCCGCCAGCCCTTGCGCCACCACGATATCCTTGTCGTTGTCTTCAATGAAGCTGCCGGCGGTTATCCTGTCTGAGACGTCGTTCAGCCTGGCCTCAGCTGCAGAGTCGATACCCATCAGCATGGCACTCCTGGTGATCCTGTCGGAGGCAACCAGTACAAAATGATTTATGCGGGGAACAGAAAAATCTATCCGGTCATCAAGCTCTTCCAGGATACCGTTGATGTGTTCATCAACAAGCATGCTATGGTCCATCGAAGGTTCATCTTCAAAAAGCACATCCTGAATCTGGATATACCCGGTGCTGTACCGCACCATGTTGTCTATCATCCTTTCGTAAGAACCTTTTTCCATGGAGTAGAAAAAGATGGCCAGCAAGACCGCAAAAAGCACGGAGCTCATGGTGATGAGCGAGCGTCTGCGGTTCCGCCAGAGGTTGCGCCAGGCCATCTTGATGATAAGGTTCATGGTTTTTAAGGTCTGAAGTGTCGAAATGTCAGAATGAATACTGTAGTGAAACAAACCAGGCGGAGCCGGCTTCTTCAAAGATGGTTTCTTTACCCCCTGCAAACACCTGTGCAACAAACTCCATGTCCAGGTCGGTCATGACCGAATACCCAAACCGTGGCATCAGGAAGGCTGCTTCGATGTCGGGTAATGCCATGACGGCAATCCCCCCGCTGATCACCGGTGAAAAGGAGCGGTCTGCACTCAGGGTGATCGCGTATTCGGAGAACATGATGTTGTCGGGTTGAAGAGGTTCTGTGATCAGTACGGCCCGGTCAGGATATCTTCCGTATCCGCCATTATAGAGAAACTCAAGAATGGTGAAGGTGCCTTTGGGAAACATATAGTCGAGGCCGATGGCTGCAACCATGTTGCCCCTGTCGACATCGTCCTGTTTTTCAAGGTCATAGAACCAGGTTGCTTCACCCTTGAACCCGGCCCCCCCAATATTGCCGGCCCAGCCACCTCCCAGCGCCAGTCGGTCCCTGAAATAGCCGGATATGGCTTGTATATCGTATCCTTGCCAGTTGTGGGCATATTTGATGGCGGCAACCATGTCGCGGTTGTTCCTTGCCGGACTTACGGCAAGCTCAATGCTTGACAATCCGTTCAGATAGTGTTGTACCCT
>SL_3KL_010_SEDDRAFT_10000163_pt1 | contig 46882 bp, 40 predicted proteins | sample SodLakKL_010_SED_2_FD_10381 | JGI IMG/M metagenome (IMG submission 10381)
GTACGGGTCGATGGCCCGCTCATCGTCGCTTGTGGAGTAGTAGTCGTAGGTGGATGTGCACTGGCTGAAGAAGATGATTGAGACGCAGGAGGTGTTGCTCTTGCACAGATCCTCCCCTGGCCCACCGCAGGTGGACGCCTGAAGTTGATCGCTGGGTCCGATGGCCAGAGCCATGGCGCCGGCCACGAGCATGGCCGGCAGATTCAGTCGTTGGAACATGGTTCCTCTCCTCTGGTTCAGGTTGGCCGCGTGATGCGAAAGGGACCCCCGGTCCCTCCGATCTCCGGGACGCTGTGGCATCCCGCCTTTGGTGCATAACGATGACACCCGGCCAGGGGAGCCTCCATGTCCGGATGGGACGGATGGGGTCTCGATGGCGGTCCAGAAGTCTGATGGGAAAGTGGGGTGCGGCCGCGCGCCGGGGTCTTGCGAGTGACGACCTCCGGTGCCGCAACGCGGCTCGCCCCACTTTCCGATCAGACTTCCAGGGAGTTGATCCCCTTCCCATCCCCGGGGTATCCTTGCAATGAGCCAGTTTCTGATTCCCGGTGAATCCACAGCCCCGGGATCGCACTTCCGGTCCCGCTCTATGGCCCCTTCCGACGACACACCCCTCATGAAGCAGTGGCGGGATGCCAAGTCCCGGCATCCCGACGCCCTCATCTTCTTCCGGGTGGGGGATTTCTACGAGCTCTTCAACCAGGACGCTCAGGAAGGGGCTCGCCTGTTGGGGTTGACCCTCACCTCCCGGAACAATGGCGCTGCTGCCGAGGTGCCCATGGCCGGAGTCCCGGCCAAGGCCCTGGAGGAATACCTCTCCCGGCTCCTCAAACAGGGCCGGCGAGCTGCCATCTGCGAGCAGGTGGAGGATGCGTCGGAGGCCAAGGGCATCGTCCGGCGAGAGGTGGTAGAGACCGTCACGCCAGGAACCGTTCTCCAGGACAACCTCCTTCAGGCCAAACAGAACAACTTCCTGGTGGCCCTGAGCCTGCCCCATGAGGGCGGGATCGGGCTGGCCGCCGCCGACCTCTCCACTGGTGAGCTCACTCTCCAGCCCGTGCCCATCCAGGCCCTTTCGGCCGAGTTGGGCCGGCTGGATCCGGCCGAGATCCTTCTCCCCCGGGGCGTGGAGGACCGGATTCTGGAGGAAGCGCCTCCCACCGACCGGCGGCTGATTCAGGAGAGAGAGGCGCTCCTGGCTGCTCTGGGGCCCGGGGAAAACGGAGGGAGGGCCACTCGGACGGTCCGGGATGACTGGCTTTTCGACCCGGAGCTGGGAGAGGACGAACTGACCCGGCGTTACGGGGTCCTCTCGCTGGACGGTCTGGGCTTCCAGTCAGGGGATCGCAACCTGGTGGGCGCCGCCGGCGCACTCGTTCAGTACGTGCAGGAGATTCAACCTCGCGGATCGGGACACCTTCAACCGCCCCGGATCCGGCGCCCTGGTTCCGAGATGGTTCTGGATGAGATGACCCGTCGGAACCTGGAGTTGGTCGAACCCCTCCGGACCGGTGAGGAGGGCGGGACCCTGGTGGCGGTTCTGGATCGGACGGTGACGGCCATGGGAGGCCGCCTCCTTCGCCAATGGATCCTCCGTCCTCTGGTCACCCTGGAGGAGGTCCGGCTCCGGCAGGGTGCGGTGGCTGAACTGGTTGAGAATCGGGAGCTTCGGGACGGGATCCGGGACCTTCTTTCCGGTATCCACGACCTCGAGCGACTGGCAGGGAAGGTAGGCTCAGGACGGGTGAACCCCCGGGAGCTCCAGGCGCTGGGTGGGTCTCTTGAGCTCCTTCCCGAGTTGCGTGAGGTGGGAGAGGAAGCCCACGCGCCCCTCCTCCGCTCCTTGACGGTGGAGATGGATCCCCTGGCCGACGTGGCCGAACTGATCCAGGCCGGGATCTCGGCTCAAGCCCCGGCCAACCTCCAGGACGGGGGCGTCATCCGAACCGGCTTCTCCCAGGAGCTGGATGAGCTGCGAGGGGTCCGGGACGGAGCCCGGGAGTTCATCGCCAACCTGCAGGTCCGGGAGCGAGAGCGGACCGGGATCGGTTCCCTGAAGGTGGGCTTCAACAAGGTCTTCGGATACTACCTGGAGGTCACCAAGGCCAATCTGGACAAGGTCCCTGACGACTACGTCCGAAAGCAGACCCTGTCCAACGCGGAGCGCTATTTCACCCCTGAGCTCAAGGAGTGGGAGGAGAAGGTCACCGGCGCCGAAGAGAAGATCCTGGCCCTGGAGACCCGCCTCTTCCAGAAACTTCGGGAACGGGTCGGTCAGGATGTTCGACGGCTCCAGGACGCCGGGCGCCAAGTGGCTCGCCTGGACGTTCTCACCACCCTGGCGGTGGTGGCCCGGGGCCAGGGCTACATCCGGCCCAGTCTCCACGAAGGCTTCGACTTGGAGATACGGGCAGGCCGCCACCCGGTGGTAGAGACCATGATGCCCCGGGAGGAATTCATCCCCAATGATGTGACGCTGGACGAAGATGGCTTCATCGTCATCCTCACCGGACCCAACATGGCCGGGAAGAGCACCATCCTGCGGCAGGTGGGGCTCATCCAGCTCCTGGCCCAGATGGGGTCCTTCGTCCCGGCCAACGAGGCTCGGCTCCCGGTGTGCGACCGGATCTTCACCCGGGTGGGCGCCTCCGACAATCTGGCCCGGGGCCAGTCCACCTTCATGGTGGAGATGAACGAGACGGCGGCCATCGTCCACGGCGCCACTCGCCGAAGTCTGGTTCTCCTGGATGAGATTGGCCGGGGGACCTCCACCTACGATGGGGTATCCATCGCCTGGGCCGTCACGGAGCACCTCCACGAATCGGTGGGTGCCCGGACCATCTTCGCCACGCACTACCACGAACTCACCCAGTTGGGGGATCTTCTCACCGGGGTGAAGAATATGAACGTGTCAGTGAAGGAAGCTGGAGAGGAGATCGTCTTCCTCCGACGGCTGGAAGATGGAGGCGCTGATCGATCCTATGGGATCCAGGTCGCTCGTCTGGCCGGTCTTCCTCCCAACGTGGTCGCCCGGGCAAAGGAGCTGCTTGTGGAGCTGGAAGGAAGTCACTCCAGTGGAGGCCGGGGCCTGGGTCGGGAAGGTCGGCACGGGCCCGCCTCGGCGGTCCGGGAACAGATCTCCCTTTTCGGGGAGGAGGATCCGCTGGTGGGTCGGCTTCGTCAGGTGGAACTCGATTCCATGACGCCGTTGGACGCCATGAATCTCCTTGCCCGCCTCCGGGACGAAGCCAGGGGCCGGAAGTCGTGAACCCCCAAGGAAAGCCAACCCCCTACGGGTAGCCGCATGACGAATTTGTTACGAATCGCCTTCCCCTCCCTCCTGGCTGGATTGGCGCTCCTACTGGTCGCCTGTGGTGGTGAACCCGAGCTGGAGCAACCTGTCCCCCTGTACGGGGAGGACCCTATCGAGTATCCCCTGGAGCTCTGGGATGAAGGTGTGGAGGGGAACCTGGTCCTTCGCCTCCTGGTGAATGAGACAGGGGCCGTGGATTCGGTGGAGGTGGCTCAGGCGTCGGGACACCAAGGACTGGACGAGGCGGCCATCGAAGGGGCCCGAATCCTCCGCTTCGAGCCCGGCAGGAAGGATGGGGAACGGACCCCCATGTGGGCCACCCTGCCGGTGGAGTTCTCCACCCGTCCGACCGGGAATCCCGATTGAGGCCCCGGCGACTCATCCCTGACCAGCACAATCCATCTTCCCGCCCAACTTCCCTCCGCCAGGAACCGAGCGCATGAGCGAACGGCACCGACAGCCCTACAACGACGTGACCGAGCTGGTGGGGTGGACCCCCCTGGTCCGCCTTTCCCGTCTGGACCGGGATCTCCAGACGCCGGTCTATGGGAAGTGTGAGTTCATGAACCCTGGGGGTTCGGTGAAGGACCGGATCGGCCAGGCCATCGTGGAGGCCGCTGAGGAGGAGGGGGCGCTGGGGCCGGGTGGAACCATTGTGGAAGCCACCTCCGGAAACACTGGATGGCCCTGGCCATGGCCGCCGCCTCCCGGGGGTATCGCTGCATCTTCACCATGCCCGACAAGATGAGTGTGGAGAAGCAGAAGCTTCTGAAGGCTTTCGGGGCCCAGGTGATCATCACCCCCACCGATGTCCCACCCGATGACCCGAAGCACTATACCCAGTGGGCCAAGCGGATCGCCGAAGAGACCCCTGGGGCCGTCCTGGCCGACCAGTTCTACAACCCGGCCAATCCCCGGGCCCACTACGAGAGCACCGGTCCTGAACTCTGGGAACAGACCCAGGGGCGGATCACCCACTTCTTCGCCGGGGCCGGGACCGGGGGGACCATCACCGGGACGGGCCGCTATCTGAAGGAACAGAACCCGGCGATCCAGGTGGTGGGGGTGGATCCGGTTGGATCGGTGCTGGCCCACTATTTCCACACCGGAGAGATGCTGGAGGGCGACACCTACCAGGTAGAGGGGTTGGGGAATGACAAGATCCCGGGGGCCCTGGACCTGGATGTCCTGGACGACTACGTCACCGTGAGCGATGCCCAGGCCTTCCGCATGGCTCGAAAGCTCACGCGGGCGGAAGGGCTTTTCGTGGGGGGGTCCGCCGGTCTCATCGTCCACGCAGCCATGGAGACGGGCCCGGGAACTGGACGACCCGGACGCCCTGGTGGTGGCCGTTCTCTGTGACTGGGGCGAGCATTACCTGAGCAAGCTCTTCGATGACGGGTGGATGGCCCAGCAGGGCATCCCGGTAGACGGGGAAGGGGCTTGAACCCGACAGAAGGGGACTGGCCCCCGGTCCACCGGTCTTTTCGGGTCGCCGTCCTCATGGGTGGCATCTCCAACGAGCGGAGTGTGTCCCTTGCCTCCGGCACTCAGGTGGCTCGGGCCCTCCGGAGTCGGGGTCACCAGGTGGTGGCCGTAGACACGGCCCGAGGTGTCCTCACCCACGACGACGAGGCCCGGATCCTCGAGACAGGTGTGGCGCCTCCTCCGGCCCGGGAACAGACCGGTCAGGCGGAGTCGGACCTCATGGAGTCAGGGGATCTGGCGTCGCTACTCACCGATCCGGCGCTCCGGGACGTAGAGGTCTTCTTTCCGGCCCTCCACGGAGGACGGGGAGAGGACGGCACACTGCAGGCGCTCCTGGAGCTGCAGAGGCTGGTCTATACCGGGAGCGACCGTCTGGGATGCACCCTCTCCATGGACAAGGAGGTGTCCAAGCGCCTCTTCCGGGATGCCGGCATTCCCACGCCGTCCTGGCTCACCGGTGCCGCCTCCCTGGACCAGGTGGAAGAGGAGCTGGGCCTCCCCGTCATCGTGAAGCCGCCTTCCGGAGGGTCGACGCTGGGCCTTACCCTGGCCCACGACCGATCGGAATTGGAGGCAGCCGTGGTGGAGGCCCGGCAGTTCGAAGATCGGATCCTCTACGAGTCCTACGTCCGGGGCCGGGAGCTCACCGTAGGGGTGGTAGGCACCCGTCCCCTCCCTGTTGGCGAGATCATTCCCGCCCACGAACTCTTCGATTACGAGTGCAAGTACCAACCCGGCTTGGCCCAGGAGATCTTTCCAGCCTCCATCCCTGCCCAGTTGGCGAGCGGGCTTCAGGAACTGGCCCTCCAGGTGCACCGGACCCTCTTCCTCCGGGACTACTCCCGGGTGGACTTCCTGGTGGATGAGGAAGGGGGGATCTGGTGCCTGGAGGCCAACGCCCTTCCAGGGATGACCGCCAACTCCCTCCTCCCCCAGGCCGGGGAAGCCGGCGGCCTGCCCTTCCCTCGGCTCTGTGAGGAGATCGTTCGTCTGGCGCTGGAGCGGACGGGGCGCTTATAAGTCATTGGAAGGCTGTTGAAGAGGTCCAGGGGGACGCGGCCAGGCATCAGGATGCGGTCCCAGGAACTCCCACCCCGAGTTCGGGTTGAACCCGACGGTGCCGCCGCTCGATCTGGACGGTCGGCTCCAAACCACCTCCGACCCCAATCTCCGGTACCGCCCGACCATGTCGTACGGCTCGCCCCGCTTCGCCTTCGGCTACACGCTGACCCCCTGGGTCAAGCGTCTCCTCATCGCCAACACGGCGGTGCATTTGGTGGCCGTTCTTCTTGGGACGGCTGGGCGTCAATTCCTCTGGGAGTGGTTCGGTTTCACCCCTGCCGAGTCCTTTCTGAAGCCCTGGGGGGTGGTGACCTACATGTTCCTGCACGGGGACATCTGGCACCTCCTGCTGAACATGCTGGTCCTCTTCTTCTTCGGACCACCTCTGGAGCAGCGGTGGGGTTCCAGTCGTTTCATCCGGTACTACCTGATCTGTGGGCTGGGTGGGGCGGCCCTCTCCTTTGTCTTCGCCTTCAGTACCTCGGTGATCGGGGCTTCGGCTGCCATTTACGGTCTCATGCTGGCATTTGCCTGGTACTGGCCCGAATCCCCCATCTACTTCTGGGGAATCTTCCCCATCAAAGCCAAGTGGCTGGTGGGCTTCTTCTTTGTCCTCACCTTCGTTTCGGCCTTCGGTGGTGCCGGTGGTGGAGTGGCCCATTTCGCTCATCTGGGTGGGCTCCTGGCTGGACTCGTCTATCTCCGGACAGAGGGAAAGCTGGGCTCGGGGATGAGTGGCCTGAAGAAGGCGGCCCGGGTGGAGCGATTGGCCATCGTGCCCCGGGATGACGGTTCCCGGGAGGAGAACAATGAGGGCCGGAAGCCCAAGCGCTCCCGGAAGGCCAGGATGGCTGAGGAAGAGCTCCTGGACGAAGTGGATCGGATCCTGGACAAGATCTCCGAGAGTGGAATCTCGTCTCTTACCGATGATGAACGGGGCGTCCTGGACGAGGTTTCCCGGCGGCGGCGGTCGAATTAGAAGGCTGTTGAAGAAGTAGAGGTACCACCAGCGGTTGCGCCCTGGACGGTTTCACCATCCCTTCTGTTTCTTTCTGAGGCATGTCGGTCCTGGATCCAGGACCGGCCGAAACCGCCGCGTCCAGGAGAATCCCGCAGATGAGATCGGTCCCGACCCGCTTCGCCCGTCTTGCCCTGATTGTCGCGCTGGGGTGCGCGCTGGCTTTCCCTGCTGCCCTCCAGGCCCAGGCGGGGGTGGTGGACGANGCAGCCCTTCGCGACCTGGACGGATACATCGCCGAGGCCGTGGAGGACTGGAACCTGCCTGGACTCGCCATCGCCATCGTCGCCGAAGACAGCGTGGTCTTTGCCCGCGGCTACGGTCTCCAGAATATCGAAGATGGGGAGCCTGTGGACACGGGCACACGCTTCGCCATCGGGTCGACCACCAAGGCCATGATCTCGGTGGCCCTGGGGATCCTGGTGGACGAGGGGGCTGTGGAGTGGGACGCTCCCGTCATCTCCTACCTTCCCTGGTTCCGGGTGGGCGACCCCTACATCACCCAGGAGCTCACGGTTCGCGATCTGCTGACGCACCGGGCGGGCTTCCCCAATATCGACCAGATCTGGACCAACCCCGGATTCACAGCAGACGAGATCCTGAGGCGCGTGGCTGAGCTGGAGCCTGTCTACTCGCTCCGTTCCTCGTTCATCTATCAGAACGTGATGTATGCCGTGGCGGGAGCCGTCATCGAAGCGGCTTCGGGAATGCCGTGGGATGACTTCGTCCACACACGGATCTTCGAACCTCTGGACATGACGGCGACGGAGGCTACCCTGGCCGCCCTGGAGGGCCAGTCCAACGTGGCCTCGCCCCACACGAACGCTGGAGGTTCCATCGAGCTCACTCGGAACCTTCCCGTGGATGCCGTCGGTCCCGCCGGCTCAGTATGGTCCAGCGTCGACGACATGGCCCGGTGGCTGCGCTTCAATCTCAACGGGGGGGAGCTGGACGGACGAAGGCTGCTGGAAGAAGAGACCCATGCGGAGATCCTTTCTCCCCAGGTCATGGCGCCAGCCTCCATGTATCCCACCATGACCATCGTGGAGCCTCGCTTCTTCACCTACGGGCTCGCCTGGTTCATCCATGATTACCAGGGTGAGGCGGTGGTCATGCACACCGGGAGCATTCGGGGGATGAATGCGCTGGCCGGCATGCTTCCGGACCGGTTCCTCAATGCCCTGCTGCGTGACCGTCCTTCCGGGGGTCGGATCCGGCGGCCCAGCCACGTTCCAGTCGCTGGATGACCTGGGCGCCACCCACGGCGTCAGGGCCGATCAGGTCCACCTGGTGGCCCCGGGCCCGGAGGGCGGACCGGACCTCTTCACCCATGCCGGCTTCCAGCCCCACCCGTAGCCCTGAGTAGTGGCGGAAGCGGTCGGCGTCGGAGGCCTCCTGGGGATCCATCCCGAAGAGGACCATGTTCAGGAGCACCTGCACGTGCCCCTGGGGCTGCATGGCTCCACCCATGACGCCGAAGCTCAGGTAGGGCTCCTCTCCATCGTCGGTGATGCGGGTGACGAACCCGGGGATGATGGTGTGGAAGGGTTCCTTCGCCGGCGCCACCGTGTTGGGCCGTCCCTCCTCCATGGTGAAGCCGGCACCCCGGTTCTGGAGATCGAAGCCCGTGCCCGGAACCACCACCCCCGACCCGAAGGCGAAATAGACCGAGTTGATGAAGGAGATCATGTTCCCTTCCTCATCAGCGGCAGTCAGGTAGATGGTCTCGCTGTGGGTTGCGGCATCCCCTGGCTCCGTCACCTCCATGGCCTGGTGGGCGTCCAGTAGCTCCCGTCTCCTGTCCAGGTAGAGGTCGGTCAGGAGGTCGGCGGTCTCCACCTCCATGAACCGGGGGTCGGCGATATGGCCCTCCAGGTCGGCGTAGGCCAGCTTCTTGGCCTCGATCAGGTGGTGGAGGTACTCGGCTGAGTTGTGTCCCATCCGCTCCAGGGGGAACGGTTCCAGGATCCGCAGCATCTGGAGAGCCGCGATCCCCTGGCCGGGAGGGGGAATCTGCCAGAGCCGGTAGCCCCGGAAATCGGCGGAGAGGGGCTCAACCCATTGGGATTGATGTCGAGCCAGGTCGTCCAGGGTCAGGAATCCTCCCAGGGCCTGGACCCCCTCCACCACCCGCTCTCCCAGGGAACCGCCGTAGAGGGCCTCCGTCCCCTCCTGGGCGATCTGCCTGAGGGTGGAGGCGTAATCCGGGTTCCGGAACCATTCGCCGGCTTCCGGGGCCCGCTCCTCATCCACCAGGAAGGTGGCCCGGGCACCCGCGTCCTCCTTCAACGCGTCCACCGCTCCGGCCCAGTCCCCCGCCACCACCGGTGAGACGGGGAAGCCCTCCTCCGCCAGCCGGATGGCCGGCTCCATGGCCTGAGCCAGCGAGATGGTCCCGTAGGCTTCCAGGAGGTCTGCCCATCCCTGCAGGGCACCCGGGACGGTCACAGCCTCGGCACTTCGGGCCGGAATGCTCTCGTGCCCTCGTTCCCGGAGCGTCTCCAGCGTCATGAGGGACCCGGAGCGCCCATGTCCGCTCAACCCCACCAGTCGCTCCTCCTCTGCCGGCCAGATGAGGGCGAAGAGGTCACCACCCAGCCCCGTCATGTGAGGCTCCACCACGGTCAGGGTGATGGCTGCGGTGATGGCGGCGTCGATGGCGTTTCCACCCTCCTCCAGGACCCGGAGACCGGCGCTGGTGGCCAGGGGATGGCTTGTAGCCAGGGCGCCTCTGGGTGCGTAGACGGCGGACTGGCCGGCTGCTGAACTGGGCATGCGGACCTCCGGCGTGTCCTGGGCCTCCAGAGCTCCGTGGCCTGACGCCACCGGCATGAACAGGGCCAGGAAGATGAGGGCGGGGAGGGATCGATAGACTCGGAGCATGGGACCACTATCCGTTTGAATCGGGTCGAAGCACTGGAAGGCTGTTGAAGAAGTAGAGGAGCCACCGTTGGGCGCGCCAGCGACCGGCCTTGACCGGGACCGGAAGCCCCCTTCCCGATGGCTCCTTTACTGCTTCAACGACCTTCTGGAGGGGGACTGGACGGTTGGAAGATCCTAAGCCGGGATCGGGCCCCCAGGCCAGGGGGCGGGGGGCCAGGGAGCCGACGGCCGGGGTGATGGCAGCGAACCCTGGGGCCTGAGGGTCGGGGTGACGGCGGGGAGGGACCGTCCCTATATTTCCCCTCCCGGGTTCGGGGCGAGATCCGCTCCGACCTCTTCCACCCCGGATACGCCGAGGTCCCCGTCGGGAGCGTACCGGGTGCATCACCCCTTCCCGACGACAGGAGGTTTCGGTGGCCGGACACAACAAATGGTCCCAGATCAAGCGGAAGAAGGCCGTCAACGACCAGAAGCGCGGCAAGATCTTCAGCAAGCTCATCCGGGAGATCAGCGTCGCCGCCCGGGAGGCGGGAGGCGATCCGGACTACAACCCGCGACTCCGCCTGGCCATCGATACGGCCAAGTCGGAGAACATGCCTCTGGACAACATCGAGAGGGCCATCAAGCGGGGCACCGGTGAGCTGGAGGGGGTGGCCTACGAGGATGTGGCCTACGAGGGATACGGCCCCAACGGGGTGGCCCTCTATATCACGACGACCACGGACAACCAGAAGCGGACCGTGGCCGAGATCCGGCACATCCTGGAGAAGCATGGGGGGAACCTGGGCACGGCGGGGTCGGTGGCCTGGCAATTCGACCGGAAGGGGCAGATCTTCGTGGACGCTTCCCGATACCACGAGGAGGCCGTGCTGGAGGCAGCGCTGGAAGCTGGAGCCGAAGACATGGCCCGCCAGGACGATGAGTTCGTCGTCACGACCGAGGTCGCGGGCTTCCACGACGTCCAGGCAGGACTGAAGGCAGCCGGAGTGGAGTTCTCCCATGCCGAACTGGCCATGATCCCCAAGAACGAGATGGCGGTGGATGGCGCCCAGGCCGAGAGCTTCCTCAAGCTCCTGGATGCCCTGGACGACCATGACGACGTCCAGAAGATCTATTCCAACGCCAACATCGACGAAGAGGTGATGGCCGAGGCCATCTCCTGATGGGGCAGGGCTTCAGGTGGGTGGGGCGGCCGTTGGGGCGCTGGAGGAGGTCTGGTGAGCACATCCGGTGATTCGGTGAACCCATCCGGTGAGGACGTGGACACCGGTCGGGAGCTGGTGGTGGTGGGGATCGACCCCGGGACCACCGCCACCGGGTACGGCGTCGTGTCCCGGAGCCCCGAAGGACAGGTCTCCCTCATGGAGTGCGGGGTGTTCCGGACCACCTCCAAGGCCCCCCTCCACCGGCGGATCCGGGAGATCTTCCAGGGAGTGGACGGGGTGCTGGAGCGGTTTGCGCCCCAGGTGGTGTCGGTGGAAGCGGTCTTCCAGGGAAAGAACGCCCGAAGCGCTCTGGTCCTGGGGCACGCCCGGGGAGCCGTCCTGGTGGCCGCCTCCCTTCGGGACATGAAGATTGCCGAGTATGCGCCTCGGGAGATCAAGAAGGCGGTGGTGGGGACGGGGAACGCCACCAAGGAACAGGTGGGGTACATGGTCCAGGAGCGCCTTCGTCTCAAATCTCCGCCCAGTCCCTCCGACGCCGCCGACGGCGTGGCCGCCGCTCTCTGCTACCTGACCCTGGCGGTGGATGGCCGAATGGCCGGTCTCCTTCCCCATCGCTTCGCTTCCCGGAGTAGCTCTTCGTGATCAGTCGTCTCCGTGGTACCCTCATCGCTCGACAGGAAGGCCTGGTCGAGATCGCCACCTCCGGGGGCGTGGTCTACGAAGTGGAGGTTCCCCTCTCGGTGGCTGAGCGGCTGCCTGGGGTGGACGAGGAGGTGGAGCTTCGGACGGTTCACGTGGTCCGGGAGGACCTGGCGGCCCTCTATGGCTTCATGGATGGTGGGGAACGCCTCCTCTTCCAACGGCTCCTCTCGGCATCCGGGGTGGGGGCCAAGCTGGCCCTGGCCATGCTCTCCACCTTTCCGGCCACCCGCCTGGTCCGAGCCCTGGCCGAGGAGGACGTCGCGGCTCTGACCCAGGTATCGGGGATCGGGAAGAAGACGGCGGAGCGCCTCGTTCTCGACTTGAAGGACCGGGTGAAGGATCTGGAGTTGGCCGAGGGCGTGGAAGCCGGTGCTCCGGCCCAGGGGGCCCAGGCTGCGGTCCAGGCCCTCACCGCCCTGGGCATGTCCTTCCAGGAAGCGGATCAGGCTGTCCGGGCCGTCCTGGCAGAGGGCGAAGGTGAGGATCCCGATGAACTCATCCGGAAGGCTCTGGCCCAGCGATGACGGCTCGCCACGAAGTGACCACGCCGGAGGCCATGGCCGAGGACCAGGGGGTGGAACCCTCCCTCCGACCCACGCGCCTGGCCGAGTTCGTAGGCCAGGAGAAGGTGAAGGAATCCCTCTCCATCGCCATCGAAGCCGCCACCCAGCGGGGAGAGCCCCTGGATCACACCCTCTTCCATGGCCCTCCGGGGCTGGGGAAGACGACGTTGGCCGCTCTCATGGCCGGCGAGATGGGTGTTTCCCTGCGCACCACCAGCGGCCCCGTTCTGGAAAAGCCGGCCGATCTGGTGGGCCTCCTCTCGAACCAGGAAGAAGGGGACATCCTCTTCATCGACGAGATCCACCGCCTCCGGCCCATCATCGAGGAGTTCCTCTATCCGGCCATGGAGGACTACCAGGTAGAGATCCGACTCTCTGATGGGCCCCGGGCCCAGACCATGACTATGGAGATCGCCCGATTCACCCTGGTGGGAGCCACCACCCGTTTCGGGCTCCTGACCGCTCCCATGCGGGCCCGGTTCGGCATCGTCCAGCGCCTGAACTTCTATCCGGCAGACGATCTGGCCCGGATCGTGGCCCGGAGCGCCCGACTTCTGGGGGTGGAGGCCACTACGGAGGGGGCCCGGGAGTTGGCACGGCGGGCTCGGGGGACGCCTCGGGTGGCCAACCGTCTCCTCCGACGGGTCCGGGATTACGCCCAGGTTCGAGCCGACGGGGTCATCGACGGCGAGGTGGCCCGGGCCGGGCTGGCCATGCTGGATGTGGACGAGTACGGGCTGGACGAGATGGACGGGCGGATCCTTCGAGCTCTCCTGGAGAAGTTCGAGGGTGGACCGGTGGGGCTTTCCTCCCTGGCCGTGGCCCTGGGCGAGGATACCGGCACCCTGGAGGAGGTCTACGAGCCCTTCCTCATCCAGGAGGGATTCCTCATGCGAACCCCCCGGGGGCGGGTGGCGACCCCCCGGGCCTATCGACGCTTCGGATTCACCCCGCCCGACGATCTGGATGACCAGGCCTCCCTCTTCCGGGAGTAGGGGCGAGGGCGTGGTGGACCTGGCCCGGACCGACGCCTACGACTACCCTCTGCCTGACGAACTCATCGCCCGGTATCCGGCCCGTCGCCGGGACGAGAGTCGGCTCCTGGTAGTGCCCCCTGGGAGCCTGGAGGAAGAGACGACGCCGGGTTCGAGCGTCCCTTTTCGACACCTCCGGTTCTCCGACCTTCCGGAGCTCCTGACGTCCGGGGATCTCCTGGTCCTGAACGAGAGCCGGGTCCTCCCGGTCCGGCTCCTGGGGCGGAAGCCTACCGGCGCTGCCGTGGAGGTCCTCCTCCTCCGGCCGGCGGCCCATGGCGATCCGACCCTGTGGGAAGCCCTGGTCCGGCCCGGATCCAAGCTCAAGCCTGGCCGGGAGGTCCTGGTCCCGGGCCCTGAAGGCGAGACCCTTCGGCTCTCCATCGTGGATGGACTTCCCCATGGCGGGCGTCTGGTCCGCCTTCACCTGGAGGGTGGAAACCCGGGGAGCGCCGACTCAGGAGCCAAGGACCCTGAAGCCGCTGTTTCGGGAGACATGGAGGGACTGGCCCGGGTGGAGGAGGCGCTGGAACGCTTCGGGCGGATCCCCCTTCCTCCCTACCTGGAGCGGGAGGCGGAAGGACTGGATCGGGAGCGATACCAGACCGTCTATGCCCGACACCCCGGCTCGGTGGCGGCTCCCACAGCCGGGCTCCACTTCACCCGGGAGCTCCTGGCCGAGGTGGAAGCCCGGGGGGTGGAGACGGCCCGGGTCACCCTCCACGTGGGGCCTGGCACCTTCCGCCCGGTGGAGGCCGAACGGGTGACGGATCACCAGATGCACCGGGAACGCTGGGAGGTCCCTCCGGAGACGGCGCGATCTCTGGCTCAGGTGCGGGAACGAGGGGGACGGGTGTGGGCGGTGGGTACGACGGTGGTCCGGACNCTGGAGAGCGCCGCCGACCCGGATGGCCAGATTCACCCCGGGGCAGGAGAGACCCGGCTTTTCATTGCGCCTGGATACCGCTTCCGTGTGGTGGACGGCCTCATCACCAACTTTCACCTGCCCCGATCCACTCTCCTCATGCTGGTGGCTGCCCTGGCCGGCCACCGGACCGTCATGGGGGCGTATCGGGAGGCTGTCCGGGAGCGCTACCGCTTCTATTCGTATGGTGACGCCATGATCATCCCACCGGCGGATTGAGGGGAGCAGGCCTCTGGGTGACTTCGGGTGACCCCCTCTACTTCTTCAACAGCCTTCTCGCCACCCTCCGACCGGTCGGCCCTGAAGGCTTCCCTTTCTCAGGTGTCCGGAATCCACCTGGGAGTGCCTCTTCCAGAATCGACACCACGGCATTATAATGAATACATTATATATAATGTATTCATTATAATGCCGTGCTTCCTTGTCGGACCCTTTGAGTCCTTCCATCCCCGCTGCTATCCTTGGGGCCGGTTTCGCCACTGGACAACCCTTCCCTGTTCCTGATCCTGCCACTCCCCAGATGCACCATCCAACCAGGGCCCTCGGGTCCATCCACTCTCGGAAGGCGGTGCCCTGCCACCCCGATCCCAGCAGGGGTCGAGTGGGGTGGTCGACCTGGCTCTTCTTGAGCCTGATGATGACAGGGCTGCTGTGGGGATGTGGGGAAGGAGCGGATCAGGAGGTAGTGGAGACGGCGGACCCTCAACCCGTTCCCCAGGAGGTTCTGGCGATTGTCCAGAAGGGGGAGTGTCTGGACTGCCACGTCCTGGACGGCCAGGGCATCCACGAGGGGCCGTCCCTGAATCGGGTGGGGGCTCGGCTCTCGGCAGAGCAGCTTCGCAGGAAGATCGTGAACCCCGCCGCCTTTCCCGCCCAGGGGTATGAGAACCTGGCGGGCCGGATGCCCACCGACTTCCAGGAGCGCTTCACCCAGGAGGAACTCGCCCTCCTGGTGGATCACCTGGCCTCCCGCCGATAACCAGATCAGATGACTTCAACCTCCTTCAGTTTTCAGCTCCATCACAAGGACGGGATGGCCCGTCAGGGGACCTTCCACACGCCCCACGGCCCCATTTCCACCCCGGCCTTCATGCCGGTGGGAACCCTGGGGGCGGTGAAGACCCTCTCTCCCGGCGAGGTGGATGCGGCAGGGGCCTCCATGATCCTGGCCAATACCTATCATCTCTTCCTTCGCCCTGGCCACCACATCGTCCGGAAGTTGGGAGGACTCCATGCCTTCATGCGCTGGGACGGCCCGATCCTCACCGATTCGGGAGGGTATCAGGTATTCTCGCTGGCCCACATGAACCGGATCAGCGACGAGGGTGCCGAGTTCCAGAGTCATATCGACGGGTCACGGCATCTCTTCACGCCTGAGTCGGTCATGGAGATTCAGCGGATTCTGGGGGCTGATGTCATCATGGCCTTCGACGAGTGTCCGCCAGGGGGCTGTGATCGGTCCACCGCCCAGGCGGCCAATGAGCGGACCCTCCACTGGCTGGAGCGGTGTCGGGATCGGTTCCGGATGATCGGTGAGGAGGGGCTCCCGGAGGTCCCCGGATTGGGGGACCCGGAGGCGATTCCGGACCAGACCCTCTTCCCCGTCCTCCAGGGAAACGTCTACTCGGATCTTCGAAGGGAGCATGCCCGTCAGGTCCAGTCCATGGGGGATTGGGACGGACTGGCTATCGGCGGCCTCTCGGTGGGGGAGCCCAAGCCGAAGATGTGGGAGACGCTGGAGGTCCTGGATCCGGAGCTTCCCCGGGATCGGCCCCGCTACCTCATGGGGGTTGGCTACCCGGACGACCTCCTGGAGGCCATCGGCCGAGGGTGCGATCTCTTCGATTGTGTGGCTCCGACCCGGAACGCTCGCCACGGGACGGCCTGGACCTCTGAAGAGGGTCAGGTGAACTTGAAGGCGGCCCGGTTCAAGCTGGACACACGGCCCCTGGACCCGGGGTGTGACTGCTATGGCTGCCGGAGCTTTGATCGGGCGTATCTTCGTCACATGGTGGTGGCCGGCGAGGCCTTCGCCCATCGGCTCATCTCACTGCACAATATCCGGTTCCTGATCCGGTTGGCAGAGGAGAGTCGCCGCCGGATCGCCGCAGGTGAGTTCGAGGGTTGGAGCCGGGGCTGGCTGGAACGGTACCGTCAGGCCCGGGGATAAGGGACGACGACAGAAACAAGAGGCCGGGCCCGAGCGGTTCTGGATCCGGCCAGTTCCTGGTCCCATGCGGTCATGGGCCTGGGTAGATGACCAGACACGAACATCAACCAAATGGAGCAACAGGTGATCGATCCGTTCTTCGGACTGCTGTTGGCACCTCCCGGTGAGGATGGAGGAGGAGGAATCATGGTCCTCCTCCTGAACTTTGCCCTCATCTTCCTCATCTTCTACTGGCTTCTGATCCGGCCCCAGAAGAAGGAACGGGAGCGTCATCGGGAGATGGTCCAGGCCCTGCAGAAGGGAGACGAAGTCATCATGAATGGCGGGATCATCGGCAAGGTGGTCCACGCCGCCGAAGATCGGCTCACCATCAAGACCGCCGAGGACACTCGATTGGTGGTAGATCGGAGTTCAGTGGCCCAGAAGCTGGACGACCAGGCCGGGAACTGACGATGGCGCTTCGGGAGATCGTCCTCCTGGGGGACCCGGTCCTGAGAAAGCCGGCCCAGGAGGTGGAGAGCTTCGACGAGGAGCTGCAGGGCCTGGTGGAGGATATGTTCGCCACGATGGCCGCTGCCGAGGGCGCCGGTCTGGCTGGGCCCCAGGTGGGGATCTCCAAGCGTGTTCTGGTTGCCGATGTCCGACACGTGGAGGGCGACCATGCCCGGGTGGCGTTGGTGAACCCCCGAGTTGTGGAGACCTCCGATGAAGCGGAGAAGGAGGCGGAGGGCTGCCTCAGCATCCCAGGCGTCAGCGAGGTGGTGGAGCGGCCCTACCAGGTGGTGGTGGAAGGACATGATCCCACCGGGGAGCCGGTGAGAATCGAGGCGGGAGGGCTCTTCGCCCGGGTACTCCAACACGAGATCGATCACCTGGACGGCGTCCTCTTCATCGACCATCTGAGCCCCCTGAAGCGTCGGATGCTCCTGAAGCGCTACCGGAAACTCCGGGAAGAGGAGGAAGGCGGATGAACGTGTTGTTCTGGGGAACACCGGACTTTGCCCTCCCCTCATTGCGCGCCCTTCTGGGAGAGGGACATGAGGTGGTGGGTGTCGTGACCCAGCCCGATCGTCAAGCCGGCCGGGGCCGGAAGCTCCGCCCTTCCCCCGTGAAGATGCTGGCCCTGGAGGAGGAGCTCCCCGTTCTGACTCCGGAGCGGCCGGCAGGGCCTGAGTTCCTGGATCAGATCCGGAGTCTGGAGCCGGAGCTCTCGGTGGTGGTGGCCTATGGGCACATCCTGAAACCGGAGGTCCTGGAGCTGCCTCCCCGGGGCTCGGTCAATGTCCATGCTTCTCTCCTGCCTCGCCTGCGGGGAGCGGCGCCGGTGAACTGGGCGGTCGTCCGAGGTCACCAGGAGACGGGAGTCACCATCATGCAGATGACGGAAGGGCTGGACGCAGGGCCCATCCTCCTCCAGCGACGACTCCCCATTGCTCCGGATGACTCGGCCACCGGCCTGTATCTCAGGTTGGCCGAGTTGGGAGCGGAGGCCCTGATGGAGGCGTTGGCCCGAATGGAGGCCGACCTCCTGGAGCCCAGGGAACAGGACCATGACCAGGCGACCTACGCGCCCAAGGTGGACCGGGACACGGCCCGCATCGACTGGAGTGGCTCACCACGGGAGGTGGCCGACCGGATCCGGGGGATGGATATGGTGCCTGGGGCCTGGACCCTCCTGGAGGGGGAACCGGTGAAGTTCTTCTCTCCGCGCGTGGCTTCCCCGAAGGAGATGGAGGCGGCCCTGGACGATCCGTCGAGTCCGCCGGAGCCTGGCACCGTTCTCCTGGCGCATCCGGACCAGGGTCTCCTGGTGGCTACGGGGGAGCGGGGAGGTGTCTACCTGGCCGAAGCCCAACCTGCCGGGAAACGGCGAATGGAGACGGTGGCATGGCTCCGCGGAAAGGGGCCTGAGACAGGGAGTCGATTCCGGTGATCCCCATCCTCCACCTGGTCACCGATGACCGGGTTCTGGCTCTTCCCCGCTTCGAAAGCATGGCCAGGGAGTGTCTGGCTGCCGGAGGAGGTGAGTTGGCCCTCCACGTGCGAGGCCCTGCCTCCGGTGGGCGGATACTCTGGGATCGTGCCCGGACGCTCCAGGAGCCGGCCCGGGAGGCCGGTTCCCTCCTCCTGGTGAACGACCGGGTTGACGTGGCCCTCCTCCTGGAGCTGGACGGCATCCACCTGCCGGAGCGAGGCTTCCCGGTGAAGCTGACTCGATCCCTACTCCCACCAGGGGTCCAGGTGGGCCGATCTCTGCACGAGCCTCAGGAGCTGGATCCTGACGAGCGACCGGACTTCGTCATGGCGGGTACACTCTTTGCGACCCCCTCCCATCCGGGAAGAGTCGGGGCGGGCCCTGGACGGATCACCCGTATGCGCCGAGCCCTGCCTGATCTGCCGCTCATCGGAATTGGAGGGGTGACGTTGGATCGGATCGCCTCGATCCGTGCCGCCGGAGCCCACGGCATAGCCGTCCTCCGAGGTGTCTGGGATCATCCCCGGCCGGCCCAGGCGGTGGAGCGCTACCTGAAGGAACTGGAGCGAGTGGAGGAGCCATGACGCCAGAGACAGAGAATGGAACGGCCCAGGAGTCCCGCACAGCTCAGGACTCCGGGTCCCGGAACACCATGCTCCTCATCGTGAATGGCGAGGAGCGGGAGGCCCCATCCGAACTCAATATCACTGAATTCCTGGAGACGCTGGACCTCCTCCCGGGAATGGTGGTGGTGGAGCGGAATCGGGAGATCGTACCCAGGGACCAATACGAGGAGGTCGTCCTCCAGGAGGGAGACCGACTGGAACTGGTCCATTTCGTGGGCGGGGGATGAACGTCCCTTTTCCCGCATCGGCCATTCACCCCCCGAGCTGCCCACAGCACCATTGAAGCCGAGATCATGACCGACCAAGACACGACCCAGAACGTCGATTCCATCGATACGCCCTTCCGGATTGGAGACCGGACCTTCCAATCCCGCCTCATCGTGGGGACGGGGAAGTATCCAGACAACGAGACCATGGTCAGGGCCATTCGGGCCAGTGGCGCCGACATGGTGACGGTGGCAGTCCGCCGGATCGACCTGGACCGGACGAAGGAGGAGGGGATCCTCCATCACCTGGATCCGGATGAGTTCTTCCTTCTGGCCAACACGGCCGGTTGCTACACCGCCGACGAGGCCATCCGCTACGCTCGATTGGCCCGGGCCGCCGGCTTCAACGAGTGGGTGAAGCTGGAGGTCATCGGTGACGAGAAGACCCTGCTCCCGGATGTCCAGGCGACACTCGAGGCGGCCCGGGTCCTGGTGGATGAGGGCTTCAAGGTCATGGCCTACACCAACGACGACCTGGTCACGGCCCTTCGCCTGGAGGATGCCGGATGCGTCTCCGTCATGCCCCTGGCCAGCCCCATCGGGAGTGGCCTGGGGCTGGTGAATCCCTACTACATCCGGGAGATCAAGGACCGCCTGGAGGTCCCCATCATCGTGGACGCCGGGGTGGGAACGGCCTCCGACGCCTGTGCCACCATGGAACAGGGGGTGGACGGGGTTCTCATGAACACGGCCATCGCCGCCGCCGATGAACCAGTGGCCATGGCTCGGGCCATGCGGCTGGGAATCCAGGCCGGCCGGCTGGCGTATCTGGCCGGTCGAATGCCCCAACGAGAAATCGCCGTGCCGTCCTCTCCCACCCATGGGATGCTGGACTGAAACAGATCCAGGGAGATAGACAGGTGGCTGATCCTCCAGGACCGGAGGGAGGGACCCGGGCTCGTCAGGTGGCGCTCCAACTCCTCCTGGCGGTGGAGCGCGGGCGACGGCTGGATCTGGCCTGGTCGGAAATGGCCCCCGACCTGCCGCCCCGGGAGCGTGGCTGGGTCCAGGAGCTGACCTTCGGCACGGTCCGGCTCCAGGGACGACTGGACCACCTCCTGAACCTGCACCTTCGGAAGGGGGTCGCCAGTCTTCCGCCCTCGGTCCTTCCCATCCTGAGAATGGGCGCCTATCAGCTGCTGTACATGGACGGAACGCCAGCCTATGCCGCCGTCTCCCAGGCGGTGGAGGAGGTTCGTCGGGTGGCCGGGCGTCGGCTGACCGGGGTGGTGAACGGGGTCCTTCGATCGCTGGGCCGGGAAGGGGGCGGACCGGAGCGCTTTCCTTCTCTGTCCTCCCACCCGGAGGACCACCTTTCCACCTGGGGCTCCCACCCCCGATGGCTGGTCCGGCGTTGGATCAAGGCCCACGGCGTCCAGGGAGCCGCCCGATTGGTAGAGATGGGGAATCGGGTGCCACCCCTCTATCTTCGCTGGCTGACGGGTTCGTTGGAAGACACCCTGAGCCTCCTGAAGGAAGCAGGGCTGGAGGGGGTGGAAGGACCTGCCGGGAGTCAAACGGTGAGACTGGGTCCAGGTACATCCCCTGCCAAGGCGCTCAACGTCGTTCCGGGGATCATCCAGGATCCAGCCGCTTCCTGGGTCGTCCGGTGGTGCGGAGATCTTCGAGGGCAACGGTTGGTGGACCTGTGCTCGGCGCCGGGTGGAAAGGCAGTGGCGCTGCAAGCCGACGGTGCCCAGGTGGTGGCGGCAGATCGATCCCTCTCCAGGCTGCAACTCCTGAAGCAGACTCGGGAGAGGCTCTCCCTCTCTCTCCCCCTGGTCCAGGCGCTGGGCGAGGAGCCGCCCTTCAGTCCAGTGGACGCAGTCCTGGCCGACGTGCCCTGCACCGGCACCGGGACGCTGGCTCGCCACCCTGACGCCCGTTGGCGTCTGAGACACACGGATATTCAGGCCCTTTCCCGGGTACAGAAAGAGATCCTGGAGGGTGCAGCCCGGATCGTGGCTCCCGGAGGCTTGCTGGTGTACTCCACCTGCACACTGGAGCCGGAGGAGAATGAGGGGCAGGTGGAGGCGTTCCTCCAACGTCACCCCGAGTTTATCGTGGAAGGCGGAGAGGGGGTTCCGGAAGTGATCCAGGACGGTCCCTACCTCCGGGTCCTGCCCCACCTGATGGAGACGGATGGCGCCTTCGCCGTCCGCCTCCGACGTGAGCGTCCACCGGCAGGAGACATGAGTTCAGGAGTGGGATGAGATGAAGCTGGGAAGTTCCATGCGACGGCGCCGCGGAGGGTCGTCGGGAAAGAAGCCCCCGAGGAAGCCGCCAGGGCGACGAAAGCCCCCCGGATCGGGCTCCAGGGGACGGGGTCCGTCCCTCCCACTCCCAGGTGGGTTGGGTCGGCTCCTCCTCCTGGGGATCGTGGCGGCCATCCTGGGATCGGGCACCGGCTACCTGTATGCCACCCAGGTCGTCTTCCCCGAGCCGGAGCGGGAGGTGGCGGATTTCCAGGTGGTTCCCGATTTCCGGGGATTTTCCCTGAACGAGGCCTGGCAGGAACTGGAGGCCATGGGACTGGGGGAAGGCCGGGTGGACTCGATCCAGCACCCTGACGTGGAGGAAGGGCGGATCCTGGGGCAGACCCCCCTTCCGGGTCAGTTGGCCGCACCGGGTGGGGAGGTGGAGCTGACGGTGAGCCTGGGACCTGAACGACGCCCCGTTCCCGATGTGACTCGTCTTCTTGCCAGTCGAGCCATCACCGTCCTGCAGACCACCGGGTTCGAGGTGGAGGTGGACTCGGTGGAAGCGGATGCTCCGGCCGGGCGGGTCGTGGAAACCGAGCCCGAAGCCGGAGAGGAGGTGACTCTCCCATCTCCGGTTCGGATGGTGGTGAGTCTGGGTCCCCCCTTGGTAGAACTCCCGGACCTGGTGGGTATGCAGGAGGAAGCGGCCCGGGTGGTCCTGGATTCTCTGGGGCTGGAGGTCGGCGAGGTGGAAGCCCGCTTCCGCTTTGGTTTCAGCCAGGGCGAAGTCCTGGGCCAGCTCCCGGAGGCTGGAGAGGAGGTTCCCCGGGGAAGTGTGGTCCGCCTGGAAGTGGGTCGGAGGGGATTCCTCCGGGACCCTGACGGCTGATGCGGCCAATCCACCCCCACCGGTGGAGTCGGCACGCAGGAATGAAGACATAGAGCGCGCGCGGAGGCGCCAGCAACATGGCCAAGAAGCCATCCAACCTTCCATACATCCTCACGGCCATCTTGGCTCTGGGAGTCATCATCGTCGCCTGGACGGGCCGGGATCGCTTTCAGACCCCGGGTCCCGGGGGAGCTGCGCCCAACTTCCAGGTGGTGACGCTGGATGGAGAACCGGTCACCCTGGAGACCTATCGGGACCAGGTCGTCCTCCTGAACGTCTGGGCTACGTGGTGTGCCCCATGCCGGTACGAGATGCCTTCCATGCAGCGGCTCTATGAGGAGCTGGAGGGAGAGGACTTCGAGATCGTGGCCATCAGCGTGGACGGCCGACAGCGGGGCTCTACCGGCCCCATGGGACAGCCTGCCGGGGACCCGGGAGCCTTCGCCGACTCCCTGAGCCTGACCTTCCCCATCCTCTGGGATCCGGAGGGTCGGATCATGCGGGAGTACCGGACCACGGGTGTGCCTGAATCCTTCCTCATCGGTCGGGACGGGGTGATCTATCGGAAGGTGGCCGGCGCCACGGAGTGGGATCGGCCCGAGTACGTGGAATACATCCGCCGCCTCCTGAACGAGGAGGCGTAAGGCGGTGCGTGCCCTCCCCGGCGTCCTGACACGGAACTGGACTCTCAAGCTGTCGGCCTTCGGGATCGCCCTCCTCCTCTGGGTGTCGGTCCGGGTCGAAGCACCCAGTCGGCAGACGGTGTCCGGAGTCCCCATCCGGGTCAACCTGGCCGATCCCCAGTGGGCGCTGGTGGATGACCCCTCCCCATCCTCGGTGGTGGTCCGGTTCGGCGGACCGTCCAGGGAGCTTCTCCGCATGGCGGTGGATCGGCCCTCCCTGGTCATTCCCATGGACCAGGTGGGNTCCTCCGACACGACGGTGGTTCTTCGGAACGAGTGGATCCGACTCCAGGATCGACCCAACGTGGTGGTGGAAGAAATTCAGCCCTCGTCGGTGGCCCTGACCCTGGAGCCCATCCAGCGAGTGGAACTTCCCCTGGCCGTCCGCCTGAACGGGGAGTTGCCCTCCGGCCTGGCCCTGACACGGAGGCCTGAGGTGATCCCGGTAGAGGTCCGGGTCTCCGGTCCCCAGAGCCGGTTGGAAGAGATGGATTCCGTCCCACTCCGGCCCTTCGATCTCTCCACGCTGGAATCGTCGGGACGGGTGCCGGTCTCGGTGAGGTCGGATGTCATGGAGGGACTCCACATCCAGCCGGCCCGGGCCGAGTTGGACTTCCAGGTCGAGGCCGCTGGGCAGCGGGTCGTGGGAGAGGTCCCGTTGGCCATGACTGTGGAGGGCTGGGAGGAGCGCTACCAGCTCTCCCATTCGTCCGGGTCGGTGACCCTCACCGGTGCTCTGTCCCTCCTGGAAGAGCTGGACGAAGGGGCAATTTGGCTCCGGGTCCGATTGGAGGATGACGAGCTTCCGGAGGAGGCCGGAGACGAGGTGGAAGCCGCGCTGGAGGTTGAAGGACTTCCTGAGCTGGTGGAAGTCGAGTGGAGTCCCCGGGAGGTGACGGTGGTTCGCCTGGGAGGTTCGGATGCCGACGCCCTGGACGAGCCGGTCCCGGAGGAGGATCCGGAGGTATGAGCGCACCGTTGATTCTGGGGTTGGAGACCTCGTGCGATGAAACCTCCGCCGCCCTGGTTCAGGACGGTCGGATCCTGGGCCATGTCATCCTCTCTCAGGACGTCCACCGGGTCTATGGCGGGGTGGTCCCCGAGCTGGCGGCCCGAGCCCACCTGGCGGTGGTGGACGATGTGGTCCGAGGGGCCCTGGAGGAGGCGGAGGTGTCTCTGGACCAGGTGGATGCCATCGGGGTGACCGCTGGTCCCGGCCTCATCGGGGCGTTGCTGGTGGGGGTCTGCTGGGCCCGGGCCGCAGCTTTCGCCCTGGGCAAACCGGTGCTTCCGGTCCACCACATGGAGGCCCATCTCTTCGCCCCCTCCCTGGAGGACGCGGCGGCTCGTCCCCCGTTCATCGCACTCCTGGTTTCCGGTGGTCACACCCTCCTCCTCCATGCCCGGAAATGGGGAGACTACCACCTCCTGGGAGAGACCCGGGACGATGCGGCAGGGGAAGCCTACGACAAGGTGGCCCGGATCCTGGATCTCCCCTATCCTGGCGGCCCCCAGGTTGAGCGCTTGTCCCGGGAGGGAAACCCGGCCCGGCATCCCTTCCCTCGACCCATGGTCCGGGGAAGCCAGGACCCCCATGATCCCAACCACCTGGACGTCTCCTTCTCGGGCCTGAAGACGGCAGTGGCTACGCAGGTGGCCCGCCTGAGAGAGGAAGGCACCCTGGACCAGGAGCGGGCCCACGTGGCGGCAGGCTTTCAAGCCGCCGTGGTCGACACACTGGCCACCAAGACCCTTCGGGCCGTCTCCGCCACCGGGTGTCGGCGGGTCCTCCTGGGGGGCGGCGTGTCGGCCAACCAGGGACTTCGGAGTGAGTTGAAGAGACGTCTGGGACCGGAAGGCACCCTCCTGACGGCCTCACCCCGACTCTCTCTGGACAATGGTGCCATGGTGGCCCAGGCGGCGGCCTTCCACCTGTCACGAGGAGGGGGAGAGTCCGAACCATTCAGCGCCGACGCCGGATTGTCCTTTCCGGGCCTGAGCCGGGAGCCTGCCGTCGCGGCAGGGGGCTGAGGAGGACGGCATGATCACCATCATCCATGGGTCGGATCTCCACTTCGGGGAGCCCCACGATTCCCGGGCTGCCGAGACCTTCTTGGCGGTGACCCACGATCTGGAGCCGGATCTCCTGGTCCTCTCCGGCGATTTCACCCAGCGGGCCAAGGTCCAGGAATTCCAGGAGGCCCGGGAGTACCTGGACCGCCTTCCTGACGTGCCCCGGGTGGTGACGCCCGGGAATCATGACGTTCCTCTCTACAGAGTCTGGGAGCGGCTGGTTCGCCCCTTTGACAACTACCGGGATCACATCAGCCCGGAGCTGGACTCGGTAACCAGGGTGCCGGGTATGACGGTGGTGTCCCTGAATTCGGCGGCTCCCCGGCGGGCCATCGTGAACGGTCGTATCGACGCTCACCAGATCGAGTTCGCCCGGGATGTCTTCGCCCGATCCGAGCCCCATGACCTGAAGGCGGTGGTGGCCCATCACCACCTGGCTCCGGCCCCGGACTACGAGGGAGACCACCCCCTTCCGGAGGCCCGCAAGATCCTGGATGCGTTCGAATCCATGGGGGTGGAGCTCGTCATGGGTGGGCACCTCCACCGGGCCTACATCGGGAACTCCCTGGACGTCTATCCGGGAGAAGATCGAGATCGGGGAATCGTGGTCGTCCAGAGCGGGACCACCACCTCCAGGCGAGGCCGGGCCCGAGAACGGGCCAAGACCACCTTCAACCTTCTCCGCATTCACCCCGACCGGCTGGAGATCGTGCACTACATGCACTTCCGGGAGGCCGGCGGCTTTGCTCCCTTCTCTTTCCATGTCTACCCTCGAGGTGGACGTCCATTCTTCTCCGACCCGCCGGCCATGGGCCGGGCAGGAGAGGAATCGGGTCCTGCCTCCGGAGATCCGCCACCGTCGCCGGAAGAGCTGGGTGTATCCTACCTGAAGGGGACCTCGTGAGGCTTTCCCTCCTTCTGGTGGCTCTGCTGGGGATGGGGGTGACCTTCGTCCTGGCCCCCTCTCCGGTGGAAGGGCAGACGCCGACCCGGCCTGAGATCACCTCCGTGAGCTTCGAGGGGAACGAAACGTTCCCGGATCGGATGCTCCGGAACGCCATCATCACCCGGGAGTCCTCGTGCCGCTCCTTCGTGATCCAGCCCTTTTGCTGGGCGGGTGCCGAGTTCTCAATGGATCGGTCGTACCTGAACCCACGGACTTTCCGGGATGACTATGCCCGGGTGCAGCTTTTCTACTACATCCGGGGCTTCCGGGAAGCTCAGGTGGACACGGCCATGGGCCGGACCGAAGAAAGCACGGTGGACATTACCTACCACATCCAGGAGGGGCGCCCCATCCGGATCACCCGGCTTGACGTGACGGGTGTGGATCCGGATCAGGTTGGGGATGACCTGGCCGCAGGGCTCCCCATCCAGGTGAACGAGCCCCTGGATCTGAATCGACTGGACTTTGCCCGGGACACCCTGACCCAGCGCATGCAGAACCGGGGGTATGCCCATGCCGACATCCTCCGGAACATCGATATCGACCTGGCCAACTACGAAGCCCAGGTGGAATTCGACGTGTACAGCGGGCCCTTTACCCGGTTCGGCGAGATCACCGTGGAGGGGAATGAGATGGTGGAGGAGGGCGTCATCCGACGGATGCTCCCTTTCCAGGAGGGGTTCGAGTACAACCGGGCCGCCATCTACGACGCCCAACGGAACCTCTACAACCTGGAGATCTTTCGGCACGCCGCCATCCAGGAGGACCTGGAGCACCTGCCCGACAGCCTGGTGCCCCTGACGGTGCAGGTGAACGAAGGGGATGCCCACCGGGTTCGGACGGGGGTGGGCTGGAATACCGCCGAATGCTTCACCTCCGAGGCCCGTTGGTCTTCCCGGAACTTCCAGGGCGGAGCCCGGCGACTGGTCCTCCGAGGGGGGCTCTCCAACGTGGGAGCCCAGCAACTGGAAGAGTCCATCTGCTCCGGTGCCGGGACCGACGAATACGGGGAACTGAACTGGGTCCTCTCAGCCGACTTCACCCAACCCTTCATCTTCTCTCCCCGGAATACCCTGTCGGCCTCGGTGTTCGCAGAGCGACAGTCCCTTCAGGACGTCTTCGTCCGCCAGGCCCTGGGGTTGAACCTGACCATGACCCGGACCATCGGCCGGGCGTCGCCCCTGAGCGCCTTCTACCGACCCCAACTGGCTCGCCTGGAGGCGGCGGAGGTCTTCTTCTGCACCAGTTTCCTGGTCTGCGATCCCCAGGAGATCGATGTTCTCCAGGACTTCAATCTCCTGGCTCCGGTGGGTGTGGCCTTCTCCCGAGACCGCACGAACCGGGCATTCTCTCCCACCGATGGGTACACCGTTCTCCTGGACGTGGAGCACGCCTCCCAGGTCACCGGTTCAGACTTCGACTATGAACGGATCGTGGCGGAGTCGACCCGGTTCTTTTCCGTCAGCGACGAGATCGTGGTGGCCGGCCGTCTTCGGGGAGGGTGGCTCAGTCCGGGGCGCTTCCGGGGCCTGGAGGGGACCGATGGTGGTCCGCCGCCCAGGATCGCTCATCCCCAGAAGCGATTCTATGCCGGGGGAGCGCACTCGATCCGGGGCTATGCCCAGAACCAACTGGGTCCCCAGGTCCTCTCCGTTGGGTTGGATGAACTCATTCTTCCCCTGGAAGAGGGAATGGATCCGATCTGTTCCCCTGCAGAGGTGGCCAATCTTTCGTGTGATGCTGGAGCCTTGGGGCAGGACCGCTTTTTCTCCCGGCCCACAGGCGGTGGGAACCTCCTGGAAGGGAGNCTGGAACTCCGCTTTCCGGTCTTCCAACCCCACCTCCGGGGTGGCGTCTTCGTGGATTTCGGGCAGGTCTGGGATTCGTCGGGCTCCACGAGCCTGAGCGATGTCGTCACTACCCCCGGGCTGGGCCTTCGCTACAGTACCCCCATCGGTCCGGTCCGGGTGGACCTGGCCTACCGACCCCGGCGCTCCGAGATGGTCCCGGTCATCACCTCCGGCGTCCGAGCCTTCGATCCGGACCGGAATCGAGCGGATGACCGGATCACAGGGCCCGATGGGGAGCCCATGGATTGGATCCGGATAGATGAGCTGGCCCTTCTGGATCCCCGGTACAACCTGGAGGACGACTCGGGCTTCTCGTGGCGCCGCCTCCAGCTCCACTTCTCCATCGGACAGGCATTCTGACCATGGCGAAGCGGATTCTTCAGGCATTCAAGTGGCTGGGAGGGGGCCTCCTCCTCCTGGTGATCATGGCGGGGATCCTGGTCTGGGCGATCCTCCAGAGTCAGCCAGGCCACGACTTCGTTCTTCGGACGGTCTTGAACCAGGCCCCCGGCTATCTGGATGGGGATGTGCGGATCCAGAGCCTCCGCTCCGATGGCCTCCTGGGCGGATTCACACTCCATGGGGTGGAGATCCTGGATGATGGGGACCGACCCTTCGTTCAAGCCGATTCGGTCCGGGTCGAATACTCGATGCATAACATCCTTGCCGGACGTATCGTCCTGAGTCCGGCCGATCTCTGGGGGGCTCGGGTGGTGATCGAGACCCTGCACGGGGACGACGAGTCCAATGTGGCTCGCATCTTCGCTCCCCTGGCGTCGGACCCGGACGTCGTGGATCCGGACGCCGCTGACGACGCCCCGGGATTCAGCGTCCTCCTCGGAGCGTTGTCCCTTCATGACAGCGAGTTCCTCCTCCGCCTCCCACTGGAAGGGGATGACCCCCCGGCCCAGGGCGTCGTGGAGACCATTCCCGGGACGGAAGGTCTTTACCAGCGCATCCACTTCACCGCCATCAATGGCCATTTGAGCGAGGTGGACATCCTGAGTCCGGGCCGGGAGGGTGAGCGGGTCACCATCGACGAGCTCGCCTTCACGGGTCAGATCTTCCAGGAACCCTTCCACATCGAGAACCTGGTAGGGGAAGTGGCCCGAGCGGGAGCCCAGTTGATGCTGGAGGCCCGGGAACTACGGCTGCCCGAATCGGAGTTGGAGGGTCGGGTCGGGGTGGACTGGGGAGATCCGGATGGAGGCCTGACNCTGGACGTCGGGCTGGTCGCTCCCACTTTGCAACTGGCTGATCTCCAGTGGCTCGAGTCCCGGATCCCACGAGGTGAGGGCCGGATGGAGCTCAGCATCCAGGGACCCCTGGCGTCCTCCACCTGGCGGCTCAGGGAGATGGACCTTCAGGTGGAAGACTCCCGACTCCAGGGCCAGGTGGGATTTCTCCTCAGCGATGTCTTCTCCTTCCAGGACACCCAGGTGCAGGTCACCTCCCTGGACCTGGCGCTCCTGGAGCCCTGGCTGGAGGAGCCTCTCCCGGTGGAGGGGATCCTGACCGGGAGTGCGGCGGTATCCGGGCCCTTCTCCGCTCTTCGCGTGGATGGGGAGGTGACCTTCCAGGANCCGGTACGGGAGATTCCCGAATCCACGGTAGCCGTGAACGGGGTGCTGGGGGTGGAGGGGGGGCTCTCGGCACAGGGACTCTCCCTCCGGGCCGATCCTCTCCGTTACGGCACCCTCCGTGCCTTTGCACCCGAGCTGGAGCTGGTGGGTGAGGGGACAGCCCAGATGGAGCTCTCCGGGGATCTGGTGAGTGGGTTGACCCTCACTGCCGACCTGACCCATTCGCCGTCAGGGGAAGGGTTGGCGTCACGGATCCTGGCTTCGGGAACTGCCCGGCAGGATGGAGACGACTGGATCCTGGACCTGGACGGAAACCTGGATCCGCTCTCTCTGGATGGCCTGGCCCTGGCTCTGGGTCAGGAGTTGCCCGTGGAAGGAGAGATCTCCGGTCCCCTCCAGGTCGAGGGTGGGCTCCGGGCCCTGAGCGCCGGGGCCAGCCTCAGCACCGCCGCCGGTCGACTGGAAGTGAACGGCGTCTTCGATGTGCTGGACGTGGGCTCCGACTACCGTTTGAGTGGCCAGGTCCAGGAGTTCAGGCTTCATCAGGTGGTGACCGGTCTCCCCGACCCCACTGTCCTCAGCGGGTACTTCCAGGTGGATGGCTCGGGGCTGACGCTGGAGACCATCGAGGGGTCGGCGGAGCTGGAGTTGACCCAGGTGGATCTGGGGCGGGTTGCCGTGGACAATCTCACGGCACACATGGAGGCTCGAGAGGGCCGTCTGCTGATCGAACACCTGGCTCTCCGGTCCCCCCTGGGGACATTGGATGGTTGGGGCGAGTTGGGGCTCAGGGAGGGAAGCTCAGATGGGGAGGTGCAAGTGGCCTGGGCACTTGAGTCCGTCGAAGCCCTTCGACCGATCCTCCTGGGCGATACCGTCATCGCAGGCGATACCCTGACGGCCCTGGAACGTCTGGATCTGCAGATGCAGGGCATCGATCCGGACACCCTCCCAGCCGCCATGGCTGTGGCCATGGCGGGCGACGCCTCCGGATCGTTGAGTCTGCGAGGGACTGTCCAGGATCTGGTGGGAGAGGGAGTGGTGGAAGTCAGGGATCTCCTCTACGGAGAACTCTCCCTCCAGGAGGGACGGGTGCAGTTCGGTGGGGCCTTCCAGGGGACAGACGCCTGGTCGATAGAGGGCCGGATGGGTCTGCAGGAACTGGTCTTCGATGAGTTCGAGCTGGAGTTGGTGGATGCCACAGGGGCGTATGCGGGCGGAGAAGGAGAAGGGGAGGCTCGGGCAGAGATTCGCCGTGACGAAACGGAAGCGTACACCCTGGGAGGGGTCTTCCAGGTGGACTCCCTGGGGGTGGAGGCGACGCTGGATGACCTGACCCTGGATCTGGACCAGGTCGTCTGGTCGCTGGCAGCTCCGGCCCACCTCCGGGTGGAGGAACGGACCCTCCAGGTAGACGATCTCCAGCTCACCCGTCCGGCGGGTGAGGGTGACCGGGCCGGCCTCTCCACGGTCCGGATGGGGATTCGGGGGACGCTCTCCCTGGACAGCGACTCGGACTTCCATGTCTCGGCCCAGGGCGCCGACGTGCACAGGCTGGCCTCTGTCCTCCAGGTCCTGGATCCGCCCCAGGGATTCCTGGATCTGGACCTGGACATCCAGGGCCCCCCTGATGCTCCGGTCATGGACGGCCGATTCGTCCTCCACGAGTTCGAGGTGGATGGGACGCGCCTTTCCCGGGTTGAGGGAACCCTGGACTACCGGGATCAACTGGCTCGGACCGAGCTCTTTGCCGACCTGGATGACCGCCGGCTCCTGACCCTCTCGGGTCGGGTCCCCGTTGACCTGTCCTTCCGGGAAGTGGAGAACCGTTTTCCGGATCGGAGTATTCAGGTCACGGCCCAGGTGGACTCCTTCCCTGCCGCATCGGCCCTGGCTTTTCTGGATGTCCTGGAGGACGTGGACGGGATCCTGGATGGCCAGGTCGAGCTCCAGGGCACGCCCGATGAGCTGCGGCCTTCCGGGAATCTCACTCTACGCGGCGGTGCCTTCTCCCTTCCTGAACTGGGGCTTCGTCTCACCGATATCGGAGGAGCCGTCGAGATCCGCCAGGATCGGACGCTGGAGGTGGATGCCGAGCTCCGTGCCCGAGGGCCGGCCCGGATCGCCGGAACCATCGGCCTGCAGGATCCGCTGGACCCCACCTTCGACCTCCGGATCACTGCGTCCAATTTCCAGGCGGTGGACCGGAGAGACCTGAATGCCCGGGTTGGTGGGGAGGTGACCCTCACCGGACGATATCAGAGCCCTCGGGTAGGCGGAGATCTCCGGGTGGAACAGGGGACCATCTTCGTGGAAGAGTTCGCTCGAACCGCCGAGGTGGTGGATCTTTCGGACCCGGCCTTCTTCGATGTGGTGGATACCACACTGGTGGCAGCTCGACCGGCTCTGGAGGCGGCCCAGAATCCCTTCGTCCAGAATCTCCGAGTGGATGTGGACCTGGCAATCCAGCGGGACGTCTGGCTCCGGAGTCGGGAGATGAATGTGGAGATCGGAGGAGACCTCATTGTCACCTTCGATCGCCCCAGGCGTGAGATCCTCCTGGTCGGGACCCTGCAGGCGATCCGAGGCTCCTATTCGGCCTTCGGCCGGCAGTTCCAGGTTCAGGAAGGGGTGGTGGATTTCGTTGGAACCCCGGGGATCGACCCGGCCCTGGACATCCAGGCGGTCCATCGCCTGCGGAGGGAGGGGGGGGAGCCCCTGGACATCCTGGCAAACGTGGGGGGGACGCTCACCAACCTCCGGGTGGACCTCACCTCCGAGGCTCAACCACCCATTGCCCAGTCCGATCTCATCAGCTACCTGATCTTTGGTCGACCTTCCTACGCCCTGGCGTCGGGTGAATCCTCGATCCTGGAGGGGGCGGCAGGGGCCGGTGTCAGCGTCGGGGTCGGCGCCATCGCCACCCAGCTCGGCCAGGTGGTGGCCCAGCAGTTCGGTGTGGACTACTTCACCATTACACAGACCCGGGAGGCCGGGGGGTTGGAGTCGGCGGCCGGACTCTCCGGGACCTTCGCCGACACCCAGATCGAGGTGGGGCAGTACGTGGCCGACAACCTCTTCCTGGCCCTGAGCCTCCGACCTCTCACGGGGTTGGGTGCCCGGACCCGGACCCAGTTCCCCGGTGCCCGGCTGGAATGGCGCTTCAGCGATCTCTGGACGACTGAGGGCTTCATCGAGGACCGTTTTGCACGGGAGGCGGCGTCGGGGTTCGGAGAACTGGGCCTCCGGATGGACAAGGTCCTGGGCTTCTCGCTCTATCGGGAGTGGGGGTATTGATCCGCTCCCTGGCCCGTCCCATCTGTTGGACCTGCATCCGGCGGGCCCTCAGCGGCACAGCCGACCCCACAGAGGGGTAGAAACCAACCGAACATGAAATGGGTTCGACCTCCCACCCCATGTGGTGCTCAGGGTGGTTGTCGGACCCTGGAGAATATGAACGTCGGTGGCCCAGGGAGTGGGAACCGACACCAACAGAACTTGTGGAGAACGGATGAATCACGCCAAGGTCTTCTTCCTGATGACGGGACTCATGGTCTTCATGGTCCTGATCGGTGGAGCCATGGGCGGCCAGGAGATGGCCCTCATCTTCTTTGGTATCGCCCTGGTCATGAATGTGGGTATGTACTGGTTCAGCGACCGAGTCGTCCTGAAGATGTACAAGGCCCAGGTGGTGAGCCGGGAGGAGGCTCCGGAGCTGTACGAGATGGTGGATCGGCTCCGGCAGCGGGCCGACCTCCCCATGCCTACGGTTGCCATCGCGCCGCAGGAGCAGCCCAACGCCTTTGCCACCGGACGAAACCACAAGCACTCGGTTGTGTGTGTGACAGCAGGTCTTCTCCGGCTCATGAATCGGGGAGAGCTGGAGGGTGTCATCGCTCATGAGCTGGCACACATCCAGCACCGGCACATGCTGGTCTCCACCGTGGCGGCAGCCATGGCCGGTGCCATCGTCATGATTGCTCGCTGGGGTATCTTCTTCGGTGGCCGGGACCGGAATCTGGTCGTCATGCTCCTCCTCATGATCCTGGCACCTCTGGCTGCCATGATCGTGAAGGGGGCCATCTCTCGGACCAATGAGTTCCAGGCCGACGCTACCGGGGCCCGGATCGCCGGCGGCCCGGACGGGCTGGCCAATGCGTTGGCTCGCCTGGAGAGCTATGCCGGTCGGATCCCCATGGATGTGAACCAGGCCGGGGCCAGCCTGGCCATCGTGAATCCCCTGAAAGGCAACAACATGATGGGGGCCATGGGACGGCTCTTCTCCACCCATCCCCCCACCGAGGACCGGATTGCCGCGCTTCGGGAGCTGAGAGGTACCTTCTGAGGCTATGGATGACGTAGAGTCGCTCATCATCCGAGGAGCCCGGGAGCACAACCTCCGGAATATCTCGCTGGAGCTTCCCCGAGAACGCCTGGTGGTCATCACCGGGATCTCGGGATCGGGGAAGTCATCGCTGGCCTTCGACACGATCTATGCCGAGGGCCAGCGCCGTTACGTCGAGTCTCTTTCGGCGTATGCCCGGCAGTTCCTGGGCCTCATGGAGAAGCCCGATGTGGATGCCATCGAGGGGCTCTCGCCGGCCATCTCCATCGAGCAGAAGACCATCTCGCGGAACCCCCGTTCCACGGTGGGGACCGTCACCGAGATCCACGATTACCTCCGGCTCCTCTGGGCTCGGGTGGGGGTTCCCCACTGTCCCGAATGCGGGGAGCCCATTCTCCGTCAGTCCTCCACCCAGATCGTGGATCGACTCCTGGCTTTGGAGGAGGGAACCCGGATTCAGATCCTGGCCCCCCTGGTGCGGGGTCGGAAGGGAGAATTCCGGGAACTCTTCGAACGAGCCCGGAAGGACGGCTTCGTCCGCGTGCGCGTGGATGGCCAGACCTACGACCTGAGCGATCCTCCGAGTCTGAACCGGTACGAGAATCATGACGTATCGGTGGTGGTGGACCGGGTGGTGGTCCGTGAGAAGGACCGGGCCCGCCTGGCCGATTCGGTGGAGACGGCGTTGAGGCAGGCCGAGGGGCTGGTGGAGGTGCTGGAGCACGGCTCCGGCGGTGGGGAGGAGCTCCATGTCTTCTCCGAACACTACGCCTGTGCTGCCTGTGGGATCTCCCTCCCGGAGATGGAGCCCCGCCAGTTCTCCTTCAATTCGCCCTACGGTGCATGCCCGGAATGTGACGGGCTGGGAACCCGCCGAGAGGTGAGCGCCCAGTTGGTGGTGGGAGATCCTTCCCTCTCCATCTCCGAGGGGGTCATTCGACCTTGGGGTGAGCCTTCGGGGCACCTGAAGCGTTCCACCCTGCCCGGACTGGCAACCGCCTATGAGTTCGACCCGGATACGCCATGGGGCGAACTGCCCGAGACTGTCCAGAAGGCGATCCTCTTCGGGTCGGGGAAGATGAAGATCCACTTTCCCTACCGGCGGAAAGGGAAGGATCGGAGCTACACCGAGGTCTGGGAAGGGGTGGTGGCCAGTGTGGATCGGCGCTACCGGGAGACGTCCTCGGACAGTGTCCGGGAGCAGCTTACCGACTTCATGACCGAGATGCCCTGCGCGGTTTGTGGCGGCGCCCGCCTCCGCCCCCAGTCTCTGGCCGTCACGGTCGGGGGATGCTCCATCGGGGATGTTGGCGGCATGTCCATCGGCCAGGCGCTGGCGTTCTTCGAGTCCCTGGAGCCCCGGGATGGAACGGACCTGCCCGCCCAGATTGCCGCACCCATCCTGAAGGAGGTTCGGGACCGGCTCCGTTTCCTGCGGGATGTGGGACTCCTGTACCTGACCCTGGGCCGCTCGGCCCAGACCCTCTCCGGTGGGGAGGGCCAGCGGATTCGGCTGGCGACCCAGATCGGGAGTCGACTGGTAGGCGTCTTGTACGTCCTGGACGAGCCTTCCATCGGCCTTCACCAGCGGGACAATGAACGTCTGCTGGAGACCCTGCGAGCCCTCCGGGATCTGGGGAATTCAGTCCTGGTGGTGGAGCATGACGAAGACACGATCCGGGCCGCCGATCACGTGGTGGATCTGGGGCCGGGGGCAGGGCGTCACGGGGGACGGGTGGTGGCATCGGGGTCGGTGGCAGAGGTGGAGGCCTCCTCTGACTCCCTGACCGGGGCCTACCTCCGGGGCGATCGGGCCATCCAGCTTCCCGAGCGGAGGCGAAACGGGAATGGGAACGGCTCCCTGGTGCTGAAGGGAGCCCGGGGGCACAACCTGAAGGAGGTGGACGCCACCTTCCCCCTGGGAACGTTCATCTGCGTCACGGGAGTCTCGGGGTCAGGGAAATCCACGCTGGTGAACGAGACCCTCTACCGGATCCTGGCTCGCCACTTCTACGGATCCCGGGAGCTGCCCCTTCCCCACGATGGGCTGGAGGGCTGGAGTTGGTGGACAAAGTCATCGAGGTGGACCAGTCCCCCATCGGGCGGACCCCACGCTCCAATCCGGCCACCTACTCCGGGGTCTTTACCCCTATTCGCCAGCTCTTCGCCGAGTTGCCCGAGTCCCAGATGCGAGGCTACGCCCAGGGCCGCTTCTCCTTCAATGTGAAAGGGGGGCGGTGTGAGGATTGCTCCGGCGACGGGCTGGTGAAGATCGAGATGCACTTCCTCCCCGATGTCTACGTTCCCTGCGATGTGTGCCGGGGAAAGCGCTATAATCGGGAGACGTTGGACGTCCACTACCGGGGGAAGAACATCGCCGACGTCCTGGCCATGACGGTGGATGAAGCGCTGGAGTTCTTCCAACCCGTTCCTCGGATCCGGAGTCGTCTCCAGACCCTCTCCGACGTAGGGCTGGGATACCTTCAACTGGGCCAATCGGCCACCACCCTCTCCGGGGGAGAAGCCCAGCGCGTAAAGCTGGCCACCGAGCTGGCCAAACGGGCCACCGGCGAGACCCTCTACATCCTGGATGAACCCACCACCGGCCTCCATTTCGAGGATGTGCGGGCCCTCCTGGACGTCCTCCATCGACTGGTGGAGAAGGGGAATACCGTGGTGGTCATCGAGCACAACCTGGAGGTCATCAAGACCGCCGACTGGTTGGTGGATCTGGGGCCCGAAGGGGGCGAGGCCGGGGGGCGGATCGTGGCCCAGGGAACCCCGGAAGAAGTGTCCCGGGACCCGGACTCGGTCACGGGGCAGTACCTGGGCGCCCTCCTGGATCGCACTCAGGCAGGAGTGGCCTGAAAGGGAACGGATGCCCCTGCTCCGGCGAAGTATTAGACTGGAGGCAGCGCGGGGTCGTCCGAATCTTTTGTCGGGAGGCTTCGTAGGGAGTGACAGAGTCGCCGTCATCCCCCTGCCATCTCCCAGCGAGATGGTCTGGAAATCCTGTCACGGGCCGGCCTCGGGTCGCCCCAGCTCATATGGAGGTCGGATGCTTACCCGAGAAGACCTGGAAAGCTACCTCATCCGGATGGACCTGGAGTATGAGGAGATTGCCGAAGGGATGTTCCTGGTTCGAAGCCGGGAAGAGAAGCTCCCTATCGTGGTGAACCACTCTCCCCCTCTCCTGATCCTGCGGCTGAAGGTCATGGATCTTCCCCAGGGACAGGGATCCCTGGAGGAGCTCTACCGGACGCTGCTCCAGTTGAATGCCACCGATGTGGTCCATGGCGCCTACGGCCTGGAAGAAGGCGAACTGGTGCTGGGGCTCAGCCTCCAGCTCGAATCCCTGGACTACACCGAGTTCCAGGCCTCGCTGGAGAGCCTCCAGATGGCAGCGTCCAGTCACATGGGGACGATCAAGGAACTGGTATCCTCCACACCTGCTGTGGGAGGCTGACACATGAGCATCTTTCACAAGATCTCCACCCTCTTTCGTTCCAACATCAACGACCTCATCGCCCGGGCCGAGAATCCGGAGAAGATGTTGAACCAGATCATCCTGGACATGCGGGACCAGCTGTCCAAGGCCAAGCGGGAAGTGGCGGCGGCCATCGCCGATGAGCGGAAGCTCCGGGCCCAGGTTGAGGATGAGGCGAAACAGACCCGGGAGTGGGAGCGTCGGGCCATGCTGGCGGTCCAGGAAGGGCGGGACGACCTGGCCAAGCAGGCGCTCCTCCGACAGAAGGAGCACGCCGAACGCGGCCATGCCCTGGAGCAGACCTGGCAGGCCCAGGCCCAGGAGACGGAGAAGCTGAAGGCCTCTCTCAAGCAGCTCAACGACCGGATCGAGGAGGCGAAGCGGAAACGAAACCTCCTCATCGCCAAGCAGAAGCGGGCCCAGGCCCAGAAGCGGATCCATGAGACCATGTCAGGGCTCTCGGACACTTCGGCCTTCGACGCCTTCAACCGCATGGCCGAGCGGATCGAGGAATCGGAGCGGAAGACGCTGGCGGCGGCTGAGGTCTCTGAGAGCCTCACCGGCGATACCCTGGAAGACGAGTTCGCCCAGCTGGAGGGGAGTGGGGACGAGATGGACTCCCGGCTCCTGGCCTTGAAACGGGAGATGGGGCTCATTGGCCCTTCCCAGGAGGAGCGGCAGCAGCTCTCAGCCGGGGAAGGGGAGGACGCTCAGGCATCTCCCGGGAAGGAGGAGTTGGACCCCTCCCTGAACAGCCTGTCGGAGGCGGAGGCGGACACGAAGGACGAGGTCCACGAGGCCGAGCTCCTGGAGGAGTTCGACCGTTTGGAGAAACGGGACGTCAACTGACGATCCCGGGGGGACCAACCACCACGGAGACGACACGATTTCCATGGAAGACACCGTATTTCTGAACGGGGAGTTCATGCCCCGGTCCCAGGCTCAGATCTCGCCTGACGACCGGGGTTTCCTCTTTGGCGACGGCCTCTACGAGGTCACNCCGGCCTACGGGGGCCAGCTCCTGACCCTGGATCGCCACCTGGCTCGCCTGCAGCGGGGTGCCCAGGCTCTCCGACTGACCATTCCCGAGGGGCTGGCCGATCTTCATCGGGAGCTCCTTCATCGAAATGGGCTCACGGAGGAGGAGATGTCCATCGTCTACCTCCAGGTCACCCGGGGGACGGCCCCCCGAACCCACGCCTTCCCGGATCCACCTGTCCCGGCTACGGTCTACGCCTGGGCCCGGGCGTTTCCCAGGCCGAATCCGGAAGACTGGTCCCAGGGCTACGGGGCGGTCACGGTTCCTGACCGGCGCGGGAGTCGAGCCGACCTGAAGACGATCCAACTCCTGCCCCAGGTGCTGGGCCAGCAGGCGGCCCGGGAGGCCGGAGAAACNGATGCACTCCTGGTCCGGGACGGGCTGGCCCTGGAGGGAGCGCACAACAACGTCTTCTTCGTCTTCGACGGGGTTCTGGCCACCCATCCAGCCTCGAACCAGATCCTTCCCGGGATCACCCGGGAACTCGTCCTGGAAGAGGCCCGGGCGGCGGGGATCGCGGCAGAGGAGCGTCCCATTCCCCTGGAGGAAGCCCGGGGCGCAGACGAGATCCTCTTCACCGGGACCACCACGGAGGTGCGTCCCACCACCCGACTGGATGGACAGCCCGTAGGGGACGGAGAGGTGGGGCCCATGGCGCGTCGCCTTCACGAACTCTTCCTGGCTCGGGTGGCCCGGGAATGCGGAACGGTGTCAGTCTGATCCCTTCCCCCCAGGGGACGCCATCACGCTGCCAGCCCATTCGCCGGATGGTGGGCGTCCTGCTTCTTGTGCTGATCCTTGGTGGGTGTGGTACGGCAGCCCGCACCCTTCCGGTGGAGGCGGGGCCCCAGGAACTCCTCTGCTGCACCCGGGGGGAGGAGACCATCACCCTCCAGTACCTGGGGACAGGTGGTTGGCTTTTCCGAATGGGCGACGCCTCCCTCCTCACCGCTCCCTTCTTCAGCAACCCGGGCCTGGTGAGGGTGGGCCTGGGGGAACTGGTTCCGGATACCGCCGCCATCGACAACCACCTCCCACCGGTGGAGGATGTGCCGGCCATCCTGGTGGGGCACGCCCACTACGACCACCTGATGGATGTCCCCTATATCGCGCGCAGGCGAGCACCGGACGCCCGCGTATATGGTAGTCGTACGGCGGTGAACCTCCTCCAGGGGGACCCGGAGCTGGACCCCGGTCGGCTGGTGGAGGTGGAGAGCCTGGCCGGTGACCATGAGGCGGCGGGGGAGTGGATCCCGGTGGGGGATGGGCGGATCCGGTTCATGCCCCTTCGTTCAGGTCATGCACCCCACTTCATGGGGATCCACCTCTACCGGGGGGAGCAGGACGAGCCGGCCCCTCGCCTTCCCGAGACGGCCTGGGGTTGGCTGGAGGGACAGCCCCTGGCTTACCTCATCGACTTTCTGGACGAGGGTGGGGACGTTGCATTTCGGGTCCATTATCAGGATGCCGCCTCCGAGCCACCGGATGGACTGCCCCCGCCCCTGGAGGATGGAATTCCGGTGGACCTGGTGATCCTCTGCCCCCCGGGCTATCAGGAGTTGACTCACTACCCGGAAGGGATCCTGGAGCGGACCCGACCGACGCTGGCCCTCCTGGGCCACTGGGAGAACTTCTTCAGGTCAGCGACGGAAGAGCCGTCCAGAGCCGTCCCAGGCACCGACCTGGAGGCGTTCATCCAGCGGATGGAGGCGAGTCTCCCGGAGGAAGCCCAGTGGAGGATGCCCAACCCGGGGACGGTCCTGAGGATTGGAGGTCGGCGCTGACCTGGGAAAGCCGGTCCGTATCCGGGAAGGCCAGCACTCATCTGGCTCAATAGGCAGCCGCCTCCTATAGTATTGAATGCGGACTGGACGGTGTTCGTCCCCGTCCGACTTCCAAACGACTTCCCTGGATGGCCCCATGGTTCCCGGCCTCTCGATCTTTTCCGGCCTCCTCGTCTCTTGTCCCGCTCCGGCTGCCGGTCCAACCTCAGCCTCCGGTCCCGATCGGACTTCCGGGTCGGCCCCCACCTCCAGGCCCGGTCCGTCCTGNGGGGCACGTGGGAAGAAGGGAACCGGTCTGGCGGCCTGGGCTTTCATGGGGCTGATGGTGATGGGGACCCTTGTGCTTTTGGCTCCCCGTCAGCTGGATGCCCAGTCAGCCGCTTCCCAGGACGACCGGAAGGTCGTGGCGGTTCTCTACTTCGATAACCACACCGGCGCCGAGCGTTTCGACCCCCTGGGCAAGGGGATGGCGGAGATGCTCATCACAGACCTTTCCGGTATCCAATACCTCCGGTTGGTGGAGAGGGCCCGGCTCCAGGACCTCATCGATGAGCAGCGGCTGAGCCAGAGCGACCACTCGGATCCGGATACGGCATTGGAGATCGGACGGATCCTGGCTGCCGAGTACGTGGTCACCGGATCCTTCACGGGGATCGAGCCCGAGATCCGGGTGGACAGCCGCCTGATCCACACGGAGAGTGGCGAGATCGTCCAGACCGCCAGCGCATCGGGAACCGAGGAAGGATTCTTCACCATCCAGGAGGAACTGGCCTTTTCCCTGATCCAGGGGATGGAGATCGCCCTGACGGATCAGGAAACGGAGGAGTATCGCCAGCACCTGGAAGGAAACCGGATCAACAACGCCGAGTCGGTGGTGGCCTTCTCCCGTGCCCTGAACCACTATGACCGGGGGCGCTACCTGGAGGCTGCCGAGGACATGGCCTTCGTGGCCCGGGAGGAGCCCGGGTCGGCCATTGTGGCCATCACCTACCAGCACATGAGGGACAGCGCCCAGGAGGCTGCCCAGGAAGAAGGGCGCTCCCGCCTGGGGAACTTCCTCCGAGGGATCATCGACGGTCGCTGAGTCGGGTCTTCAGCGGTAGATGAGAGCCTGACTCCGGAGCTCCTGGAATCGGGCCAGCTCCTGTTCCCAGGCGTCGGTCAACTCCTCCAGGCTCAGCCCATCCCGAATCCCCAGGCGTAGGCCATCGGTACCGGCCAGCCGGTCGAAGTGCTGGGCCCGCCAGGACCAGGCCTCCCCCGACATCCGGTAGCTCTCCACCACCAGGGCCACTCCGGCCTGGGTCGGATCGTAGCGGATGGGATCCGTCACCCGGAGCCGGACCCCTGCCACCTCCTCCCCGTCAAACTTCCCATCGCCAGGATTCCGTGGGGTGAACCGGACGGCGTGAAAGGTGACCCCTGGTAGCTCCAGGGCATTCATCCGGTCTGCCAACGACGGGCCGTCCAGCCAGGGGGCTCCCACCATCTGGAAGGCCCGGTCCGTTCCACGGGCCACCGAGAGATTGGTCCCTTCGAAGAGGCAGGTGCCAGGGTAGTGGAGGGCGCTTTCCAGGTCAGGCATGTTGGGCGAGGGGGCAAGCCAGGGTAGCCCGGTCTCGGGGAAGAGCATCTCCCGGGTCCATCCATCCAGGGGAGCGACGTGGAGCTCCACCTCCACCCCGAAGTGGTTCCGGTAGAGGTGGGCCAGCTCGGCCGGTGTCATCCCGTGCCGCATGGGTAGGGGGTACAGTCCCACGAAGGAGCTGAACTCCCGGTCCAGCACGTTTCCCTGGACCAGGGTGCCCCCCACCGGATTGGGCCGATCCAGGACCACGAAGGGGATGCCGGCCCTCCCTGCGGCCTCCATGGCCAGACCCATCGTATAGATATAGGTGTAGTAGCGAGTACCGATGTCCTGGATGTCGAAGGCCAGGACCTCCACACCCTCCAGCATTTCCGGCGTCGGTTGGCGCGTCTCGCCATAGAGGGAGTGGATGGGAAGCCCGGTGGCATCGTCCACTTCGTGGTCCACCAGCTCCCCGGCCTCGGCCGTTCCCCGGATTCCGTGCTCCGGGGAATAGAGGGCCACCAATTCCACCTGCGGGTGCTCGTGGAGTCGGTCGATGGTGGGCACGCCCTCCCCATCGATGCCGGTGTGGTTCGTGATGAGCCCCACCCGCCGGCCCTGGACCAGGTGGAGGGAGTCGGAGAGGAGGACATGGACGCCGGGCCGAACGTTCGCCTGAGCCGCAGGCACGGCGGCTGCGACCTCAGCCGGCGCTGCGTCCGCGATCTCACCGGGGACGGCGTCTGCGGTCTCACCGGTCCCGGCTTCATCGGTTACCTCTTCGGCGGAGCACCCCAGGGGAACCAGGAGGAGAAAGGTCATGAGAACCGGCCCGAAATGCCGGCGGTTGGCCCGATGTCGCCGGCGCCAGGAGGATTGTCGCACCATGGGGATCTCCCTACTTTGGGCAGCATTCCAGAGCAATGTCCGTCCGTTGCGGATGCCGGACCGGGTCGAAGGTCGTGGCCCCTCCCGTCCGGGTCAATCTGGTCCGGGCCCATTCTACACCCATCCCACCGGTAGTGGCATGAATTCACTTCTTCGCCTCCTCTCTTTGACCCTGGTGGCCGCCCTGTTTTCCTGCGCCTCCCCGACGCCGGATCCGCCGGGTTCGGAGCCGCCCACCCAGGAACCCGCCGAACCTGCCGCCGACCCGGAAGAGGCCCGTCCCGATGAAGAGGAAATCCGTCCCGGGGACGACCCCGTCCGGCCGGAGGAGGATGCCATCCGGCCGGGTGACCGGACGCCGGTGGACTGGATGGAGGAAGAGGTGAGACGCCCCGATCCTGACGCCCGACCCGGAGAATGGACCGAAGCCACCCTGGCCTCCCTGAGCCTTCGACAGAAGGTGGGGCAGATGATCATGCCCTGGGTCATGGGGGACTTTTCTCCCGAGGGGTCGCAGGGACTGGACCGGATGCTCCGCCTCGTCGAACGAGACGAGATCGGGGGCGTCATCATCTCGGTGGGAACGCCCATGGATGTGGCCACCAAGTTGAACATCCTCCAGCGAAGATCGCCTCTCCCCCTCCTGGTGGCGGCGGACCTGGAGACGGGTGCCGGCTTTCGCATGCGGGGCGCCGTCCACTTGCCGGGCGTCCATGACCTGGGGGGGGCCACCAACTTCCCCTCCCTCATGGCGGTAGGGGCTGCCGACCAACGATTCCTCTCCTACGAGATGGGTCGGATCACCGCCCAGGAGGCCCGGGCCGTGGGGGTCCACGTTCCCTTCGCCCCTGTGCTGGATGTGAACAACAACCCGGACAACCCCATCATCAACACCCGGTCCTTCGGGGAAGACCCGGACCGGGTGGCCGAGCTGGGCATGTGCTTCGTCCGGGGATTCAGGAGCATGGTGGGGTGGCTACCGGGAAGCATTTCCCAGGCCACGGTGACACGGAGACCGACTCCCACCTGGCCCTCCCGGTCATCCGGGCGGATAGGAACCGCTTGGATGCCATGGAGCTTCGCCCCTTCCAGGCGGCGGTGGACGCCGGGATGGGCGCCATCATGACGGCCCACATTGCCCTCCCGGAGGTCACCGGTGATGAGCGTCTTCCGGCGACCCTCTCCGGGACTGTCCTCACGGGACTCCTTCGGGAGGAGTGGGGGTTCGGAGGGCTCATCTTCACCGATGCCATGGACATGAATGCCATCGACCGACTCTATGGTCGGGAGGAGGCCACCATCCGGGCGGTGGAGGCCGGGGCCGATGTGATCCTCATGCCGCCCAACCCGGAGGCAGCCATCCAGGCCATCGCCGGGGCCGTCCTCTCAGGCCGGATCCCGGAGGAGCGCATCGACGCCTCGGTCCGCAGGATTCTCCGAGCCAAGGAGGATGCCGGCCTCCACCTGCAACGCACGGTGGAGCTGGAGGACGTCCATCGCCAGGTAGGGGTTCCGGCTCATACACAGGTGGCCCGGGAGGTGGCCGAGCGATCCCTCACACTGCTCAGGAACGAACGGGGCATCCTCCCCCTGGCCGGGACCCGTTCGGCCCGGGTCATGTCGGTGACGTATCGTCGACAGAACGACATCATGGGCGGGCGGGCCTTCGACGGGCGCCTCCGTCAGACCTATCCCAACCTCCAGACCCGGATTCTGGGCCGGGACTCCCATTCCACCGAGTATGACCGCCTCCTGCAGGAGGCCCGGGGAATGGATCTGGTCGTGGTCTCGCTCCACGTGATCGCCGTCTCCTATTCCGGAAGCGTGGCCATCCCAGAGGAGCTGGCCGACTTCATCCAGGCCCTGAGCCGGGAGCGGATCTCCAACGTGGTGGTGTCTTTCGGAAACCCCTACCTCCTCCGGGAATTTCCCGACGCCCAGGCCTACCTCCTGGCGTGGAGCGGGTCCCAGGCAAGCCAGCTGGCCGCCGCCCGCTCCCTCTTCGGCCAGATTCCCATTCAGGGACGGACGCCCACTCGGATTCCCCCGGACTTCCAGATCGGGGATGGCATCCAGTTGGGAGCCACTACGGCAGCGCGTGCGGCCGCGGCTTCCGGGGCGGAGTGCGTCGAATGATCCCTGGCCGAGGGTCCTGGCAACGCCGGGACGGGAGGGGGCCAGTCCTTCCCCTGGGGTGGGTGGTCTCTTTAGTGTGGTTGGCCCCATTGGGCTTTGCGGTCTTCCTGGCCGGGTGCCGCCCTGCTGACCCACCTGCACCTCCGGCGGCGCCTCCTCCCACCGAGGCCCCGATCCTGGACTCGGCCCTGGATGGGGACGGGGAGGCATGGGTGGAGGAGACCCTGGCGTCCCTCTCTCTCCGAGAGGCGGTGGGCCAGCTCATCTTCCCCTGGATCTCCGGGTCCTACGCCGCTCAGGACGACCCCGAGTTCCTGCAGACGCTGGGGTGGATCCAGGACGAGGGGATTGGGGGTGTGGTCATCTCAATCGGGACCCCTCTGGCCTACGGGGCCAAGCTGAATGCCCTCCAGGCCCACTCGGAGGTGCCCCTCCTGGTGACCTCCGATTTCGAGCAGGGTGGGCCGGGGATGCGGATTGCCCACACCTATGCGCTGCCGACCCTCCTGCCCCAGGGCGGAGGAACCAGCTTTCCCCCTACCATGGCCTTCGGGGCCATCGCCGACGTCGGCCTGGTGGAGCGCTTCGGTGAGGTCACCGCACGGGAGGCCCGGGCCGTAGGTGTCCATGTCATCTTTTCGCCGGTCATGGATGTGAACTCCAACCCGGAGAACCCCATCATCAACACCCGGGCCTTCGGCGAGGACCCGGAGGAGGTGGCCCGGCTGGGGACGGCCTTCATCCGTGGTGCTCGTCGCGGCGGCGCCATGACCACGGCCAAGCACTTTCCCGGCCATGGCGACACGGAGGTGGACTCCCACCTGACCCTGCCTCAGGTCTCGGCAGATCGGGCGCGGCTGGACCGGGTGGAGTTCGTGCCTTTCCGGGAAGCCATCGCTGCCCAGGTGGATGGGGTCATGACGGCCCACGTCTCCATGCCGGGGGTCCTCGGGCCTGACGCCCTGCCGGCTACCCTGGCCCCTGAATTCATGACCGGGATTCTCCGCGAGGAGATGGGTTTCCAGGGACTGCTCTTCACCGACGCCCTCCGCATGGGCGCGATCACCGAGGGATGGGGGGCCGGCGAGGCAGCGGTCCTTGCCTTCGAGGCCGGCGCCGACGTCATCGTCATCCCTGCCAGTGTGCCCGGGGCCGTGGATGCCCTGATGGAGGCCGTGGAGGAAGGGCGGATCTCCCGTGAACGAGTGGATGCCTCGGTCCGGCGGATCCTGGAGGCCAAGGCCCGGGCCGGCCTCCACCGGAATCGGATGGTCTCGTTGGAGGCCATGCCCCGGACCGTGGGGCAGGCCGCCCACCAGCGACTGGCGGAGGAGGCGGCGGCTCGCTCCATGACCCTGGTCCGGGATCGGGACCGCCTGGTTCCGCCGGATGTGGAGGGGATCCAGCGAATCTTGAGCATCACCTGGGCCGAAGCCGACGACCTGACCGCCGGGCGGGAGTTCGACGCTGTCCTGGCTGGCCTCCTCCCAGGCGTGGTGGAAGGGATCCGGGTGGGCCCCCAGACGGGCTCCCAGGAGTGGGAACGGCTCCGGGAGGAGGCCTACCAGGCCGACCTGGTCCTCCTGGGTGTGTACCTGCCCCCCCGGGCCGGTGCCGGATCGGTGGCTCTGCCTCCGGATCTCCGGGAGTTCGCCCTCCAGGCGGACCGGGAGATGCCCCTGGCTCTCACCTCCTTCGGTAACCCCTACCTCCTCACCGCCCTGCCCGAGGTGGGGACGTACCTGGTGGCGTGGGGTGATCGGGAGGTGAGCCAACGCGCTGCCGCCCGGGCTTTGACGGGGGCGGCGGCCCTTTCCGGCCGGCTTCCCATCGCCCTGCCGCCGCTCCACCAGCGGGGGGAGGGAATCCAGCGAGCTGCCGATCCGGTGATGGCGGCCCGGAGTGAAGCCCGTGGGGACGCCCTGGACGAGGCCGGGCTCCTTCGACGCGACGACGATGGGGCGGATCCGGACGCCCATCCTGACAGTCTGGCTGACAGTCTGGAGGCCGAGGACCCCGGCGCTGGAGAGTTGGACCCTGAAGCTGGCCCTGGGCCTGAGGGTCCGGAGCACGGCGCTGCCTTCCTGCCTCCTGTCCCAGCGGCCGGCCCGCCGCCCCCACCCAGCTGGCTCGAGCTGACCCACTCTCCCCTGGAGGCCGATCCCCGGGAGGTCGGGATGGACCCAGCGGCGCTGGCCGATCTGGATGCCCTGGTCT
>SL_3KL_010_SEDDRAFT_10000164_pt1 | contig 46758 bp, 36 predicted proteins | sample SodLakKL_010_SED_2_FD_10381 | JGI IMG/M metagenome (IMG submission 10381)
TGACGCCGGCAGTCGGCAGCCAGGGGGCTTCCCTTCGTCCTCCCCAGGGGAGGGTGTCGATGATCCGGAGCAAAGTTCCCGGGGTCCTCAATCCTCCTGGGAGGTCGGGATGGCCTGGGCCTCCAGGGAGATGGAGATCTTGTCGCCCACCAGGACGCCGCCCGTCTCCAGGGCCTGATTCCAGGTGAGTCCGAAGTCCTTCCGGCTGATCTCGGTGTCGGCCTTGAAGCCCACCCGCAGGTTTCCCCAGGGGTCCTGTCCCCGGCCCAGCTCCTGGCCGGACAGGACCACGGGCCGGGTCTCGCCACGGATGGTCAGATCGCCGTGGAGTGTGAACTCCTCCGGGGATCCTTCCACTCGTGTGCTCCGGAAGGTGATCTCGGGGTGGCCCTCGGTGTCGAGGAAATCCTCGCTCCGAAGGTGCCCATCCCGATCGGCATTCCCGGTTCCGATGCTGTCGGACTTGATGGAGACCGACACGCTGGAGTTGGTGAAGTTCTCTTCATCCAGGTGGATGGATCCCTCCATGTCGGTGAAGGAACCCTTCACCGTGGAGAGCATCATGTGGCGGACGCCGAATCCAACCTCGGTGTGGGTCGGATCCAGGGTCCAGTCAGTGGGCGTGGTGGTGGCAGTGCTCATGGATATCCCTCGTTCAGTCAATGGGCAAATGATCAATGGATGAAGTATAAAGTAATTGTCCACAGGCCCAGGTCAAGGGGGGCTGCGATGGCCCCCAGCCTTTCGGTCCGGCTTTCAGTTCGGGGGGGGAGACGTCAGCGGGCGTGGGACGGAATGCGGAACTCCAGATTGTCGCCAGGATTCACCGTGACGCCATCGGAGATGAATCCACCGGCTGCCAGAAAGTCCACTTCAATGCGAAGGGTCCGAGCTCGCCAGTCCAGGGTGAAGGTTCGGCTCTGGTTTCCGCCCACGGATCCCAGCCGGCGGCGATCCCCGTTCCAGTGGATGTAGATCCGAGCCTCGTTGAAGCTCTGATTCCTGATTTCCAGGGTGAACTCGTCTTCCCGGACATCTGCAGTGTCCCACGCGCTTCCGTTCCCATTGCTCGAAAGGGCGGCGCAGCCTCCGGCAGCCAGGAAGAGGAGGCCGGCCATCAACATCAGACCGACCCTGCTCAGGGCCCGAGAGGGCCTGGCACGACTGGAAAAGGATGGGGGAGACCTGAATGCACGCCGCCCTGAACGGGGAGGGGTCCCCGGTCCGTGCACCTGGATAGAACCCCTGTGGGCCGGAGTGGGGGAAGAACCGAGGGTTTCGCCGGCTGTGTCACGCCCGGCTGCGTCTGGCAGGTCTGTCATGAAGGTCTCCATTTTCTCATCCTACCCCAGAAGGGAATTCAGGTCCCCGGGGAGTGGCCCGATCAGACTGCCAGGGTCCAGAGGCTGGACCGGAAGGGCTCAGATCAAGGTCTCTGGGGTGTATGTACGAGTGAAACGTCGGTGTGAAGGGGCCGTCCCTCAAGCCAGGGCGTGGGTAGGCCGAACAATCGAAGACCAATTGGATGAAGGGTAGGTCGAGGCATGAAACGTCTCTTCTGGGCAGTGGCAATCCTCGTGGTAGGTGTATCTGCAGCCGCCGGGGCCGTCTCCGTGGTGGATCAGATGTCCGACAATGCCGTCCGGGCCGAAGCCGAGGTCATGCGGGATCAGGTGCGGGAGGCCCGATGGGAGCTGAACGAGTGCCTGGATGACCTGGACCGAGCCGAACGGGCTTTCCGGGAGCACGAACGAACGACCAACTTCTTGAGGGACCGGGTGGAAGACTACGAGGCCATGGATGAGCGCGGCGTGCCGTCCGACCAGTATGATGAATACCTGGAGACCTTTGACCGGTACAACGAATCCCTCCCGGAATGGGAGCGGCTGGGGACCTCGGTACAGGAGCAGTCGGCCATCTGCCGGGAGCTGGCCGAAGAGCACAACGCAAGGGCCGATGCACTGGCGGAGTTCCTTGTGAACGAAGGGCTCTGGGATGAAAGCTGGTCCCCAGGTGACCGGGCCCCCGCCGTGGGCGAGGAGAGCTGGGACGAGGAGCCGAACGCAGGCACAGGAGGTGAATCGCCATGAGGAAGAAGTGGAGAGGAAACCGATTCGAGGCGTTGGGGAGGACGCTGCCAGTCCTCCTTCTTGCGGGATTCCTCAGCGCTGGGTGTGAGCCTGGAATGGATACCGGACCGGCCGGCGCTCCGTCGGAGACGGGCACCCAGGTATCTCTGCTGGAGTTCCTGGAGACCCATCAAATGGTGGAGTTGACCCATCCACTGGGCGAAGAGACCATCGTGTGGCCCACCTCACGACCCTTCGAGTTCGAGACCACCTTCGAAGGGTGGACGGAGGAAGGCTACTACTATGCCTCCCGGGACTTCTCCGGCCCGGAACATGGCGGGACCCATCTGGATGCCCCCATCCATTTCTACGAGGATCGGTGGACCACCGACCAGATCCCTCTGGACCATCTGGTGGCCCCAGGTGCCGTGGTGGACGTCTCTGAGTCGGTGGCGGAGGACCCGAACTACCGGGTCAGCGTGAACGACCTGATGGATTGGGAGGATGCCCACGGGAGGATCCCGTCAGGAGCCATCCTCATGCTTCACACGGGGAAGGGCGCGCACTGGCCCGATGCAGTGGCCTACATGGGGACGGCTGGGACCGGAGAGGAAGCCCTCGCCCACCTTCAGTTCCCTGGCCTTCATCCCGACGCAGCCCGGTGGCTGGTGGAGGATCGGGACGTGGTGGCCGTGGGATTGGATACGCCCAGTCTGGACTACGGCCCGTCCACGAACTTCGAGGCCCACCAGATCCTCTTCGAGGCCAATATATACGGTCTGGAGAATGTGGCGAATCTCCATGAACTGCCCCCGACGGGATCCACCATTCTGGCCCTCCCCACCCTCCTGGAAGGAGGCACGGGAGGGCCGGTCCGCATCATTGCCCTGGTACCATGAGCGCAGGGAGGACCTTGGAGGAGGAGTGGGGAGGGGCCCGCTGGACGGCAGCCATCATCCTGGCCTGTCACTGGCTGACCAGCCTGCTCCTCTGGCCCCAGGTGGCGGGTTCCATGGGAGGGGACTGGTGGATCGATGCCGATGGCGCCGGCTGGATTCGATCGGGGGCCGTGAGTTGGTTCGCTCTGCCTGTGGTGTCGCTCGGCCTCCTCCTGACCACCTGGTGGGTGGCCCGACGTCTCTCCCGCAATCCCCTCTTCATGGGAATCCGGGCCATGGGGTGGTTCCGACGGCTGGGATCTCCTGCGCGGGAGCGGGTTCTCTCGCGTCAGAGGGACGCACTGGAATCCGGTGGGCTGCCGGTGGTACTGATCTTCCTGCTGGTCCAGGTGGGGATGTACCAGGCGCTGGTGGGGCGGAGTTCCCTCCCATGGATCTTTGCTGGGCTCATCCTCTCGATCCTGGCCTTCTCCTTCCTCCCTGGATTTCTCCAGCGNCGGATGGACCGGGTGGTGGCCAGGGAATGGCTGGACGCCGGTTCGAACTGACGGAACCCACCCCAATCCCTGATCCACCCCNATCCCTGATCCACCCCNATCCCTGATCCACCCCGATCCCTGATCCACCCCGGCCCCTGATCCACCTCCGGGGTGGATCCACGTTCACGGGGCCTGGGGCACGTTGATGTGCTGCCCGAAGAAGATGGCGTTCAGGAAGAGTCGGTTCGTGCCGTACCAGTAGCCCCGGAAATTGGGGTTGTCCAAGAAAAGGACCACCGTGCCACTGCCCAGCCCATCGGCCAGGACCGAGGCTGACTCGGAGAGCCGCTCCAGGTTGGGATCCGAGATGTATCCACTCAGGTGCGGCTCGGCGGTGAGTTGGACCGGGGTGGAGAAGGGGTTGGCGCTGGGCGGAAGGATGAAGGCGTGGTCCCGCCATACGGCGATCTCCCGCTCCCGGTAACCGAAGCCCAGAGGATGGGTCAGGTCCAGATCCGCCTGGTAGATGGAGCCTCCGATCCGCTGGGCTCCGGTGAGGGCAGCCGCGTCCCCGTAATCGACCCGACCCAAGTCCATGGGGTCGGGCGATTCCACCTCATCCAGAGCCTCCGTCACCCGAGGGGCGAATCCTTCGCCGATGGCCCAGTCAGCCCCGCCTCGGATCCCGATGAGGGTTCCTCCACGTTCCACGAACTGACGAAGTTCGGTCCGCTGGCCTTCGCTCATGAACCCGTAGTTTCCGGAAACCAGGATGACCACGTCGTAGCGGGTCAGGTCGGCGCGGCCGAGGTGATCCCGATCCACCTTGGTCAGAGGCAGACCGACGCGGGTGTCCAGGAGGTGCCAGACCTGGCCGGCCTCGTTGGCCGAGATCCCGGCTCCCACCACCATGAGCGCCCGCGGCATCCCACCCAGGGGGCGGACATACCACTCCCCAGATCCACCCCATCCACCGAATATCCGGTTTGGGTTGTGTGGAAGGGCACGCCGGTGGCGGCTTCCGCCTCCATGACCAGGGCATGTAGCTCCTCAGGAGATCGGTCCTGGAGCTGTACGGGAATGGAGACGCTTCCCCGAGTGAACGGGCGTGTCCCGTCATCCTCGGACCCGGTTCCAGGGAGGTCTGCTCGGGTTTCGACACGAGCGGTGAAAGGCTCGAAGGCCGCCTCAGCCCGGACACCCCGAGCCAGGAGATACTGGAGGGCCTTGGGTGAATAGTAATCTCCCCAGTCCAACAGGTAGGCATAGCGAGCCTGGGGCACGCTTCCCGTCCCGGCCGGGGCAGGCACCTGGGTCACCTGGGTGCCCTGGGGGAGGGGTCCGCTCCGAAGTTCAGCGTGGGGGATCCCGTAGGCCAGGCTCATGGTCCAGGTGGAGGCGTCGTAGAAGACGCTGTCGGCGTAGGTGTCCGTCCGTTCGAACAGCGAGCGGACCATCCGGTATCCAGGCTGATCCACCGGGACCACCCAGGCCGCTCCCTCCCGGAATTGCCGGCCGTCGTACTCCCCATCCTGATCCAGTCGGTAGACCTCCACCCGGTGTCGGAGGAGGAGGTCCAGGAACTCCCGGTTCAGTGAGTGATCATGCTCACTCCCGAAGACCCATCCCCGGACCGGGAAGTCGGCAGCTTGTGCCAAGGCACCTTCGTAGAACTCCCGCTGGTAGTCGAGCATCCGTTCCCGTTCGGCCACCGATGCCTCGATGGTGGCCAGGGCGGTCCGGAGCTGATTCCGGATGGCGTAGGCGAAGGTGAGGACGCCGTGGTGGCTGCTCTCCTGGATGTGGCCCCGGGCGCTGGCCTGTTCGAAGACCAGCCCCAGTCCACCCAGGAAGTTGGGGTAGGTGGACCCGTACCCGGGATAGGTGTTGTCGAAGACCTCCTTCGTGAAGTAGAGGGATCCGATCTCATCCAGGGAAGCCGCCCAGTGGTCGGCGAACCGGAGGGTGATGTCGGTATAGAGTTCTTCGGGGATCAGGGGATTCCACGATCCCTGGGGCCGGGTGGGCTCGAAGAAGTAGGTGCTGTTTGTCCCCATTTCGTGGTAGTCGGTCACCACATTGGGCTTCCAGGAGTGGTGGAAGTCGATGCGGGCCCGGCTACTGGGGTCCTGGAGGGGGAGCCAGTCCCGGTTCAGGTCGAACCAGTAGTGGTTCGTACGACCCCCGGGCCAGACTTCGTTGTGCTCCCGGTCCAGGGGATCGGCTACGAATGGGTTCCCCTTGTGCATGTTGGCCCAGTTGGTGTGCCGATCCCGGCCATCGGGGTTCAGGACCGGTTCAATGTGCCAGACGCCCTGTTCCAGGGCCTGCATCACCTCGTCTCCCTGACCCGCCACCAGCCAATAGGCGGTAAGCAGGGCCACCTCGGCAGAGGAGGTCTCGTTGCCGTGGACCCCGTAACCCAGGTGCACGACGATGGGTCGATCCGCAGGAGGGATCGCTTCTTCCGCCGGATCGGCAGCCTGGAGGTGGGTTTCGCGGATGTCCTCCAGGCGAGTGTGGTTCCCGGGAGAGGTGACGGTGAGGACCGGAAGGTCCCGGTGCTCGATGGAGCGGCCGATGGACTGGTAGCTGGCCCGGTCGGAGAGGCGCGCCAGTTCCTCCATGTAGGCGACGATCCGGTCATGCCGCGTGTGATGGGTTCCGATGGCGTAACCCAGGAACTCCTGCGGGGAGGGGATGGCCGGGTCGAAATCGGGGTCCCCCGGGAAGAAGTACTCCAGCGGCTGAGTGGCCGCCTCCCACTCCTGACCCGGGGTCTGAGCCGTCACTTCGCCCGGAAGCAGGATAGCCGGCAGGGCCAGGAGAAGCCCAGCCAGCAATGCCCGTCCTCCAGTCCATCCTGTGTTCCTTTGCCCGTTCCTCTCGTCCATCACTTCTCCACCGCCCGGATGGTCCCCTCGGCGATGGCCCGGACCAGGTCTGTGGTGGTGAGGATCCCTGCCAGTTCTCCGTCCCGGGTCACCAGAACCCGATGGATCCCGCGCTCCGACATGATTCTGGCTGCTTCCTGAAGGGAGGTGTCCGGCGACACGCTGATGACGTTGCGCGTCATGACCTCGGAGATGGTATGACTGCCCAGGAGATCCCAATCCGGGTCCTCCTCGGCACTGAGGCGCTGGTAGGTATCGGCCCGCGTGTCCTGCCAGAAATCCACGAAGAAGGCTCCTGGGTCCTCGTCTGGATCCATATCCGAGCGTCCCATCCCGCCCAGTTCCTCGGAAAGGCTGGGCTGGCCTGCTCGAGGCGATTCAACGGCCGGATTGGATCCCTGGAACTCCATGATATCCGTGACGGAGACGACGCCTTCCAGGCGACTGCTCCCCACCACCGGGGCGCCGCTGACTCCTTCGTCACCCAGGGCCTCCACAGCCTCTCGGAGGGACATTTCCGGTGCCAGGGCGAGGACTTCCGTGGTCATTAGGTCGGCGACTGAGGACATGGGCTTTCTTCTCCATGGGACCTGGGTCCCTGTTGCAGTTAGCGCGCGAAGGCGATGGAAGCGCAGCAATCGCAGAGTGAGGGCTCGATTTACGTCCGCCCTTCACCCCGAAGGCCAGATGAACTGCACCCGTGGACCTGGCTCCCGGTCCTCTCTATCGTGGTGAGTATCCTGCCACTTGCCAACCCGTCGTGGAGAGTTTCGGTGATTGTCCAAGCATCCTGTCCCATGGTCCAGGGCCGAGAGGCCGTCCGGGATCAGTGCAGCGACGTTCTGTCCGACGAGTCGAATCTGGCGGCGCGGATCGTGGAGCGGGTCTACTTTCCTGAGACGCCCCAACAGGTGGCCCAGGTGGTCGTGGAGGCCGCCGAGGCAGGGGTGGAAGTCACCGTCAGTGGGGGGCGTACGGGCATCACGGGAGGGGCTGTGTCCCGCGGCGAGGGTTGGCTCATCTCCCTCTCCCGCATGAACCGCTGTCTGGGTTGGAGCCAGGCTCCTGACGACGGCGAGCCTCGGATCCGGGTCCAGGCCGGCATGCGGTTGGATGAGCTGTCCCGGATCGTAGAGGAAGGTCCCCTGGCTGCTGGAGGCGAAGGGTCCCCGGCCGGTCCGAGGGGGGACCTCTCCTGGATCTACCCCGTGGATCCCACCGAACGAAGTGCCACCATCGGGGGCACGATCGCCACCAACGCTTCCGGCGCCCGGAGCTTCCACTTCGGCCCCACGGCACGATGGGTGACGGCTCTCACCGTGGTCCTGGCCGATGGGCGAGTCGTGGAGCTGGGTCGCGGGGAGACCCAGGCTCAGGGGCACGTCCTTCGCTGGCCCCAGGGCTTGGATGCCGGGAGTGTGCGCCTCCCTCGACTCCCCTGGCCCCAGGCCAAGTGCGTGGCGGGGTACCGGATCGAGGAGGATGTGGACCTGGTGGATCTCCTGGTGGGCTCGGAGGGCACGTTGGGGATCGTGGTGGAGGCCGAGCTGGCCCTGACTCGCCGGCCGCACACGATCCTTTCCCTGTTCACCTTCCTGCCCGGCAAGGGAGATGGGCTGGCCCTGGCCGCTCGGATCCGGGATGAGGCCGGTCTTCGGCCCCTGGCCATCGAGTACCTGGATGATTCGGCCCTTCGTCTCCTCAGAGAGGCCCGCTCAGGTGGAGCTGACCAGATCCCCGACTTCCCCCGGGCGGCTGCCTCGGCCCTCTTCCTGGAGTTCGCCCTGGAGTCAGAGGGGGAGTTGTTGGACGTGGTGGAGGTCGTGGAGGGCCTGCTTGCAGGAGAGGGGGGGAGGCTGGAGGACACCTGGGCTGGAGACAGCCCCAAGGAATGGCGACGAATGAAGGCCCTCCGCCACGCCGTGCCGGAGGCGGTGAATCAGAGAATCGCCCGCGCTCGCCAGAGGACGCCGGAGATCCACAAGGTAGGCACGGACTTGGCCGTACCTGACAGGGGTGCCGACGAGATGAACCGGATCTACCGAACCCTGCTCAGCCAGTCCGGGATGGAGTTCGCCCTCTTCGGCCATGCAGCTGAGAATCACCTGCATGCCAACCTCATTCCCAGCACCAGGAGTGAGCTGCACACGGCCGTGGAGTTGCATGAGGAGCTGGCGCGAGAGGCGGTGCGGCTGGGAGGATCGGTGTCGGCTGAGCATGGCATCGGTCGGCTGAAGCACGGACTGCTTTCCATCCAATTCGGCCAGGAGGGAGTGGAGCAGTTGAAGGCCGTGAAGACCGCCTTCGATCCTGACTGGCGTCTGAATCCAGGAGTCCTCTTTCCCGAGAGGGTCCGGTAGGAATGCGGTGAAGGGAAGCAGGGGGAGGACCGTAGGGGGGATGAAGGACGCTGATCACGTGTCAGAGGGGCCCTTGGATGGAGGTCGATCTTCCCTCCCTGACGCCCTTCGAATGAGCCACTCCCGCACCTCTGGGGTCCTCCATGAAATACAGTGCCCAATCACAGATCCCCCATCCCCCGGTCCCTCTTCTCCTCCTGGCCCTCCTCGTCCTGGGTCTTCCGACAGCACCGGCCCTCCTCGGACAGGAAACCCCCGGTGCCGGGAATCTGGAAGGAGCCTGGGTGGGTGAGCTGGCCTTACCGGGAGGCCAGACACTCCCCCTGGTCTTTCACCTGACGGAGGAGGCGGACGGGAGTCTGGGAGCCACCATGGACAGTCCTCTCCAGGGGGCAAGGGGCATCCCAGTGGACGAGGTGGGCTACGTGGACGGGGTCCTGACGCTCTCCCTCTCCTCCCTTCAGGCCCGGTTTCAGGGAGAGGTGACGGGCGATGCCATCGTCGGCCAGTGGCTGCAGGGGGGAATGGAGGTTCCCCTTCGACTGGAGCCGGCCCAGGAGGGTGTGGCGGCGGCCCGCCCACAGGACCCGGAGCCCCCTCTTCCCTATCAGTCGGAGGACGTCCGCTACGCCAACCCGGAGGCCGGCATCGAGCTGGCCGGGACCCTGACCCTGCCGGAGGGTGAGGGCCCCTTCCCGGCGGTGGCGCTCATCACCGGGTCCGGAGCCCAGGATCGAGATCAGGCCCTCATGGGACATCGGCCCTTTCTGGTCCTCTCGGACCACCTGACCCGAGCCGGGATCGCCGTGCTCCGGTCCGATGACCGGGGAGTGGGAGAATCCGGGGGTGACTTTGACACAGCCACGTCATGGGACTTTGCCGGTGATGCTCATGCTGCTGTTACCTACCTGCGTAGCCGTCCGGAGGTGGATCCGGAGGCGGTGGGTCTGGTCGGTCACTCGGAAGGTGGACTCATCGCACCCATGGTGGCGGTGGAATGGGGTGGGGTGGATTTCCTGGTCCTCCTGGCCGGACCCGCACTTCCAGGGACTGAAATCCTCCGGATGCAAGCCGAGGCCATTGCACGAGCCATGGGCGCCGACGACGCTGACGTGGCCCAGGCCCGGGAGATTCAGGAGGGACTGTTCCGGATCATTCTGGATGAAGGGGACCCGGAGGCCCGGGTGGCCCAGGTCCGGAGTCACCTGACCGATGTGTTGGCAGGTGCGGACCCTGACGAGATGGCGGCCCAGGGGATCCCTCCGGGAGAGGAGGATGCCTGGGTGGAGGGGCAGCTCCGGATGGTCCAGGGGGAATGGTTCCGGACCTTCCTGGCCCACGATCCCCGGACCCATCTCCGCCAGGTGACCGTCCCCGTTCTCGGCCTCTTCGGGGAGCTGGACCTGCAGGTGCCGTGGGAAGCGAACCGGGAGGCTATGGCCCAGGCCCTGTCGGATGGGGGAAACGCAGATGTGACGCTCACGGTGCTGCCGTCTCTGAATCACCTCTTCCAGACGGCGGAGACGGGGGCGCCCACGGAATACGGGCAGATCCAGGAGACCTTCGCCCCAGTGGCTCTGGAGGCGGTCTCGGACTGGATTCTCAGCCGGGCCCGGAAGTGATCCAGCAGGCAGGTGTCAACTCCGGGGGCATCTTGGGCTGGGAACGCATGGGCTACCTTCAGGGTCTTGGAGTATCAGGTCCAGACTGACCCTGATTTCGGGAGGCGGTGGTGGCAGAGGAGAAGGTGCTGGTGACAGGAGCAACCGGGAAAGTGGGGCGGGAGCTGGTCCCCCTCCTTCTGGACGCCGGCCTCGAGGTGAAGGCCGGGACTCGGGACCCGGTGCGGGCTCGGCGACTCCTGGGTTCGAAGGTGGAGGTGGTGGAGCTGAATTACGCTCGGACCGAGACCTACAGTCATGCGCTGACCTGGGCGGACCGGGTGTTCCTCATGCCTCCTCCCTTCAGCCCCGATTCGGATTCGGTAATCGGGGCCTTCCTGGATTGGGCCGTTGCGGCCCGGGTCCGGCACGTGGTCCTTCTTTCGGGGATGACGGTGGGAGACTGGACCGACCTGGCCCTCCGGAAGGTGGAGCTTCACCTGGAGCGGCAGGACACGGATCACACGATTCTCCGCCCCAACCTCTACATGCAGAACTTCCATCCGGGCTTCATCTCCCGCCAGCTCCAGGATGGGGGGCCGGTCCGGCTTCCAGCGGGGCAGGGAAGGGTGAGCCTGGTGGATGTGAGGGATGTGGCTGCTGTGGCGGCGCAGGTCCTGACCGGCGAAGACCACTTCGGATCAGCCCTGACCCTGACCGGTTCCTCCGCCCTCTCCATGCAGGAGGCCGTAGGGATCATCTCTTCCTTCCTTCCGGGGACGGTGGCCTACCAACCGGTAAGCGACGAGGAGTATCGGGCCATCCTGGAAGAGGAGGGATGGCGGGACGGGGAGATCCAGGTGATTCTGGGGCTTTTCGAGTCCATTCGTGCGGGAGGGCGGGAGCCCGTCCTTCCTGGAGTGGAAGAGATCCTGGGGCGACCTCCCCGAACCTTCCAGGCCTTTGCCCGGGAGCTGGGCGAAGACTGGAGTTGATCCTTCCGGCCTCTCCTCTCGCCACCGTTCCCACGGGCTCGTGAAGCTTCCCCGACGGTTCCGACGCCTGGCTCGACGCTTCCTCACCCCCATGGGGGCGGTGCTGGGGGATCTCTCCTTCGTGTACCACCCCGACTATCGGGTGGGGGTGCCAGGCGTGCCCATGGATCCCATGCGCGGAGAACGGATCCTCACTTTCCTCCTGGAGGAGGGATGGGTCCATCCCCGGGAGGTGCGCCACCCTGAGGGGGCTTCCCTGGAGGATCTCCGACGGGTCCATTCCGGTGAGTACCTTCGCTCCCTGGATCGAGGGGAGACGGTGGCGGCGGCCATGGGACTGACCCTGGATGACCGGGAAGCCCGGGCGGCGGTGGAGCTCCAGCGGCGGATGGTGGGCGGGACCATGACGGCAGCTGCACAGGCGGTCCAATCGCGAAGCGTGGCCATCCACCTGGGAGGAGGCTTGCATCACGCAGGGCCGGAAAGGGGCACCGGATTCTGCCTCTTGAACGATGTGGCCGTGGCGGTTGCTCGGCTCCGGAGCGAGGGGCTGGAGGGCCCGGTCCTCATCGTGGACCTGGATCTCCACGACGGGAATGGGACTCGGGCTGCCTTCGCTCACGATCCTTCGGTTCACACCTTCTCCCTCCACAACGAGACGTGGGACGAGCACCCCGAAGCCGTAGCGGACACCTGTATCGCCTTCGGTGCCGGGATCGGCGATGATGATTACCTGGAGCTCCTGGCTGAGACCCTTCCTCCTGTGGTGGCAGACCACCGGCCCGGTTTCGTCGTGTACCTGGCCGGCGTGGACACGGTGGAGGGCGACAGCTTCGGCGATGGACGGATGACCGATAATGGCGTCCTGTCCCGAGACCAGTTCGTGGTCCAGACCATCCAGGAGCGCTGTGGCCGGATTCCCATGACCGTGGTCCTGGCCGGGGGCTACGGGGCCGGCGCATGGAGGCCTTCGGCGCTCTTCATTGGATGGTTGGCGTCGGGACGGGATCCCTCACTTCCCGATGATCTGACAGTTGCCCTGGACCGGACCCGATGGCTCCCCCGGGAAGGGGAGGAAGACTCGCCGGACGACCCCTTCGATTGGCGGCTGGAGGCCAGCGACCTGGTGGGACTCGGGGCGGGGACGGAGGGGGATCGCCTCCTTCTGGGCCGGTACTCCCGCCGTCAGGTGGCTGAATCGCTGGACCGGTTCGGGGTCCTGGATCAGGCCCGCGCCCGAGGCTATCGGGAGCCTTGGGTGGAGATCCTGCCGTCCTCGGGGCTGGGTCCCACCGTCCGCCTCTGGGGAGACGCCGCTCGGGAGGAACTCCTCATGGAGCTCCGTCTGGATCTGGATCGGAGCTCCATCCCGGAGCAGACCCTCCTGAAGATCGAGTGGCTCCTTCTTCAGGATCCGCGGCGCTCCTTTCCGCCTGGACGACGGCCCTTGCCCGGGCAGCAGCACCCGGGGCTGGGTGGATTGGCTGACGTGATTGCCTGGCTCGTCACCCTCTGCAGGGAGTGGGACCTGGATGGGTTCGCCTTCCGTTCTTCCCTCTTTCACATCGCGGTCCTGGCCCGCCGCCACCTCCGGTTCCTGGACCCTGAGGACCGAGCCCGTTTTCAGGCATTACGCCGAGCTACCCAGGGGCTCTCGCTGGCCGAAGCGGCCCGAGCTGTGGAGGAGGGTCGGGTCGTGGATGAGGAGACAGGAGAGGCAATTCGATGGACCGACGTCATCATGGCGGTGCCGGTGAGCCCCCGGTTGGAAAGGGTCTTGAAGGACGCCGAAGAGCAGGAACCGACCCTCTCCCCTCACAGCGTCCGCCTCGTAGCCAGGGGTGATCTGACCCCCGGTGGTGATCCGGATCCTGGCTGAGGTAGGTCATGGCTTCACGTCCCTCCGGCTCCGAATCCCGGTCGCTCCCCATCGCGTTATCCCTCCTTCCGGCCCTGGTTCTGGCCCTGGGGCTGGGGATCTTCGTGGTCTCCAACCCCGGGTTCCGAGCTGAGGCCGTCTTGGCGTGGGACCTCCTCTGGGAGGGGGAGCCGGAAGCCCTCCGGGTTTGGCTGCTTGGCTTTGGAGCCTGGGCGCCCATCATTTCGGGGCTGTTGCAGTTCGTCACCTCCATCTTTCCCCCGGGCCCATCCTTCATCCTGGGCATTGTCAACGCCATGCTCTACGGGGCCCTCCTGGGGGGCCTTCTCACCTTTGTCACAGCCCTCCTGGCGGCAGCCGCCTGCTTCGGGATCGCTCGGGTGGTGGGCCGGCCCGGCATCGTGCGCCTGGTGTCCGAAGAGCGACTGGCCCGGGTCGACGACTTCATGGAGCGTCGAGGTGTCCTGGCCGTCTTCCTGGGCCGGCTGGTCCCCTTCTTCAACCCGGACCTGGTGAGCTATGCCGCCGGCGTCACTGGCATCCGGTGGTTCCCCTTCCTGGTGGCTGTGGCGGCTGGGGCGCTTCCCAGCACCATCTTCTACTCCATTGTGGGGGCCGCCGCCATCGAGACGACGGGCTGGGTCATCGGGTTGGTGGCGGTGGCCACCATCGTGCCTCTGGTGCTCCTGGCCCTTTTCGGTCAGCGAATATGGAAAGGGCGGCCCAGAGGGGAGGATGGGTAGCTCTGGCAACGCTGGGTTCCAACTCCGCTCTGATACTTCCATCCAGTTCGATCTGGGGCTCGGTGACCGGTTTGACACCTACCCTCCCTGATGTCCTATTAGAAGGCCGTTGAAGAAGGACAGGGACCACGGTTTGGAGCACTATGGAGTCCCTGACCGATGCTACTGCATCGCTGTCGACCCGCCGCTCGTCCATGATCGCAGACCGATTTCCCGGTGGTCCCTTGACGTCTTCAACGGCCGATCAGGCTAATCCACCACTCCTCACCCGTGAATCATCCTTCCGAACCCCGCACCGGAGCCTCATGGCTTCGGGTGCAAGCCCTGCACTCCAGGAGCCGCCCATGCTGCCCACGCCATCGCTGGATCCTTCCCGGATTCTCAAACCGTTCCGGACGCTCAGATGCCCCCGTTCCACCGGACACCTCGGTCTGCTGTCGCTGGGGTTCGCACTGGTCCTGGCGCTCCCGGCCTGCGATGAGGCAACGACCCCATCGACCGATGGGGAGCCGGCGGAGGCGGTCCAGGAGGAGGCCCCAGGTGGAGATCAGCCGTCCCAGGAGGTTCAGGTGGAGATCGACGAGGAATACCAGGCCCAGGTGACGGCGGTGGCAGCAGATCCCAGGGTGGAGGAGGCCTTCGGGCTCATCGAGGAGCTGGAGCCCTGGACCATGGAGAATCTCATCACCCTCACCGAGATCCCTGCGCCCCCCTTCATGGAGGACGAACGGGCCGAAGCCTACCTGGCGATGCTGGAGGAACTGGGCGTGGATGAAGCCTATCGGGACGAAGTGGGAAATGTGATCGCCATCCGGCGGGGCACGGTAGGGGATCGGACCGTTGTCGTCTCCGGGCACCTGGACACGGTGTTTCCCGAAGGCACGGACGTGACCGTCCAGTTCCGGGGAGACACCCTCTATGCACCAGGCGTCGGCGATGATTCGCGGGGACTTGCCCTTCTCCTCACCGTTCTCCGAGCCATGAACGAGACCGGGATCGAGACGGAGGCGGATGTCTGGTTCGTCGGCACCGTGGGCGAAGAGGGGCTGGGGGACCTCCGGGGCGTGAAGCATCTCTTCCGCGAGGGAGGGCCCCAGATCGACGCCTTCTTCTCGGTGGATGGCGGTGGAGACGCCGGTGTCACGAACCAGGCCCTGGGATCCCGACGATACCGTGTCACCTTCGAGGGGCCCGGCGGCCACTCCTGGGGAGCCTTCGGGCTGGGGAACCCGGCTCATGCCCTTGGGCGGGCCATCGAGCGCTTTGATGAGGCGGCTGCCGAGTTCGTGGCTGACGGCCCCCGCACCAGCTACAACGTGGGGCGGATCGGGGGAGGCACCTCGGTGAACTCCATTCCCTTCGAAGCCTGGATGGAGGTGGACATGCGCTCCATCGATCAGGATCGCCTCCAGAGGATCGATGCCCTCTTCCTGGAGGTGATGGAGGACGCACTGGCAGAGCAGAATGCCCGGATTCTGGATGGTCCGCCCCTTACAGTGGATCTGGATCAGGTGGGGGATCGACCCTCCGGAGAGATTGATCCGTCCACCCCTTTGATTCAGCGGACCATGGCGGCCATAACCCACTTCGGGTTCGAGCCCCGCCTGGGGATGTCCTCCACGGACTCCAATGTACCCATCTCGCTGGGGATTCCGTCGGCGACCATCGGACGTGGAGGGGCTGGAGGGGGCGCCCATTCCCTGGATGAGTGGTGGCTGAACGAGGACGGACACATCGCGATTCAGCGGACCCTGCTTACGGTGGTAACGGAGGCAGGGCTCGCAGGGGGAGGCTGAACCGCCGGGTTGGCCGAGCCCCCTCCTGGCCAACCAGATGGTAGGCAGGGGCTCCGAAAATGGCTGGGCTTTCTTGACAATCGTCTTGCATTCCTCGTAGGGTCAGTCAGGTCGCATCCCGCTTCGCTCCGAAGGGACGGGCGGTGGAGGTCAGGGGAAGCCGACTGCCGGCTCCCAGCCTCGAGGCCACTGGACACTCGGAAACGGGGAGCAGAGCGATGTCTGCGGGGAATGGTCCGGAGAGCACAGGAAATGCTTCCGACCGTCTCCTCATGGCCCAGGTCCGAGACGGCGACCCAGAGGCTCTGGACCGTCTGATCCAGCGCTACTGGAGCCCCCTCCTGCAGTTCGCCTACGGCTTCACATCCTCCCAGGACGAAGCCGAAGATATCGTTCAGGAGACGTTTGTCCGGATCTGGAAGTCCAGGTCCACATGGAGATCTACCGGCACGGTTCGATCCTACCTCTTCACCATCAGCCGGAACCTCTGCCTGCATCGAGAGGAGCGTCGCCAGGTCAGAGATGGGTGGCGAGACCGGGAGCACCTCCGGCCTCGACGCGCACCTTCCCCATTGGCTCATCTGGAGGCGAATGAGGTGCTGGCTGCCTTGAACCAGGCCTTGGAGGCGCTTCCCCCTCGGCGGCGGGAGGTCTTCCGCTTGGTCTGTCTCCAGGGGCTTTCCTACCGTGAGGCGGCCCAGGTCATGGAGGTGGCCGTGCCTACCGTGGCCAATCAGATGAGTGCGGCGCTGGCTTCACTCCGGGAAGCCGTAGGCCCCATCACCGAATCCGTCTGAGTGGATTTCTCGGCACCAATAGTATGACCCGCCACCTCACCGGTTGAAGGGACAGAGACAGGGGACGGAAGGCTTTGTCCCCTTGCCGTCCCGGAGGTGGAGACTACATGGACATCCACGAACTCATCATCCGGGCCGCTCGAGGAGCCGCCGATGAGCGGGACCTGGCCACCCTCGAGGCCTGGCGGAACGCGGATCCGGAGCATGAACGGGAGTATCAGGAACTCCTTGCCCTCGCTCGAGCGGCCCGGAGTCTGGGCCAGGAGTTGAACAGTACTCCCCCCGGGGCCCAGGAGATCGTGTCTCGGGCTGAGAGGCTGGTAGGGTCTTCCTCGAGCCCAGTCCCCGGTCAGACGGGATCCAGTTCCCCCACTTCCTCTCCCTTCCGGTGGCGACCGGCCCTCGGACCTCTCACCGCCGCCGCTGCCTTCGTCCTACTGACTTTCGGCCTCATCCGTCTGGGAGGCGATTTCCTGCCCACCGTCACGCCACCCGATCCATTGGTGACCGTGGCCACTCAGACCAACGAGAAACAGACGGTCAGGCTGGACGACGGAACGGTGATTCACTTGGCAGGCGGCAGCAGTCTGGAGGTCGTGGATCAGGGGACCCAAATGGATATCTGGTTGGACGGGAAGGCCTTCCTTGCCGTTCGTCCCGGATCTGAGCGGCCCACCGTGGTCCACACACCGGCCGGGGAAGCCGTGGTCCTGGGAACCCGATTCGAGGTGTCCTCCCAGGGAGATGAACTCCGGCTTCTGGTGGTGGAGGGGCGAGTCGGATTGAAGAGCGCCTACGGAGAGGTGGAGGTGAACCGGGGCCAGCTCAGCGTCATGCGTAGCGGGGCCGTGGAGAGCCTGGAGTCGGTGCCGGAACCCCTTGAACTGCTGGATTGGATGGGCGGAACCCTGGTTTTCCAGGAGACCCCCCTCTCCGAAGTGGCTCGAGAGATTCGTTGGCACTATGGGGTCAAGGTCCGTCTGATGGACGAGGAGCTCTCGACTCGAACCCTGACCACTGTCTTCGATGGGCAGCCGTTGGAGACGGTCATGGCGGTCATCTGTCGGACGGTGCAGGCCCAGTGCCAATTGAAGGAGGACCGCATCCTCCTCTCGCCGGCCCAGGAGGGCACACCGTCGTTCCAGGAGCGCCCAGGGAGTCCGAGTGCTCCCGCCGCACGGACGGTGGCTCCACCTGAGCACTGATGCGGACGGGGCAACCCGTGCGCAACGATGAAACCCAGGGAAGGACCCACATAGATGAGACCTGAAGAGTTGAAGACCGAGGAGCGGAGTCACTGACTGAGCGCCTGGGGGGAATGATCCCATCCAGGATCCGCCGCCTCGCCCTGACCCGGGAGGAGTTCAGATGAGCCGTTTGTCACGGATACTGATGTGTACCCTTGTTGCGCTGGGGAGCGTGGCCTTCCCGGCCGCCGCTCAGGAAGTGGATCTCATTGCCCAGCTCGAGCGGGCAAGCCCCGAAGAAGAGAGCGTCCTGAATGCTCCCTCCGGCGTGGAGGTGGAGGAGGTGGCGCTGGCAGAGGCACTCCTTGAGCTGGATGACCAGACAGACGTGACGCTGGCTTTCAGCCCCAGCTTCATTCCTGGTGGGCTTTACGTGAGCTGCACCTGCGCTGAACTCTCCATCGAGGAGACCCTGGCCCAACTCCTTCAGGGGACCGGGCTGGATTACTCAGTCGTAGGAAGCTTCGTGGTGATTGAAAGGGCCGCCGAAGGAGAGGTGGAGGCGGCTGCCGGAGCCGTACCCTCCATCACTGAGCGTCTCATGCCCTCCTTGGTTGGCTCCCAGCCCCGGGTCCGCACCGTTGCTCGAACGTTGGATGCCCAAACCGGAACCATCACCGGGATCGTCGTGACAGAGGGTACCGGCCGACCCCTCTCCGGAGCGCAGGTCAGCATCCCCGCCCACGAGATGGGGACGCTGGCTGCATCCGACGGTCGCTTCATCCTGGAGGATGTGCCGGCTGGGCAGGTGACCATCCAGGTCCAGATTATCGGCTATTCCAGCGCCGAACAGACGGTGAATGTGAGTTCTGGGGAGACGGTGGAGGTGGATTTCCAGCTCCGCCAGCAGGCCCTGGCCCTGGATGAGGTGGTGGTCACAGGGACCGCCGGCGGGACCCAGCGACGGGCCCTGGGGAATGTGGTGGAGCGGATGGATGTGGCCGCCCTCCAGGAGGTGAGCCCGGCAACACACACGGAGCAGCTCCTGGGGAGCCGGATGCCCGGGGTGGTTCTCATGCCCAGCGCCGGACAGGTGGGCGCCGATGCCGGAGCCATCCGGATCCGAGGGACCTCAAGCACAGCACTCTCCAACGATCCCATCGTCTACGTGGACGGGATCCGGATCAATACCTCCCGGACGGGGCAGGGCCGGGATGGCGCCAGTTCCCGACTGAATGACATCCACCCCTCCGAGATCGAGAGTATCGAGGTCATCAAGGGACCGGCGGCGGCCACCCTTTACGGGACCGAAGCCTCCAACGGTGTGATTCAGATCATCACCAAGCGGGGGGCTGAGGGAGCGCCCACCTTCGATGCCTCGGTGGAGCTTGGGGCCAATTTCCTTCAGAACCCCTCCCAGAAGGTGGGTGAGACGTTCTGGCGGAATCCGGATACGGGGGAGCTCGTCTCCCATAATCTTTATGACACGTGGGAACAGCGGCACGGCGAGCCCATGTTCCAGTACGGGCCCATCCAGCGCTACAACCTGGCGGTCCGGGGCGGCACCGAGACCCTTCGGTACTCGGCCTCGGTGAGCCGGGATGAGACCGAGGGAATCCTGGACTACAACTGGCAGGATCGGTGGTCCGCCCGAGGCAGCCTGTCTCTAACGCCCACGGACAATCTGGACATCAACCTCACCGGTGGGTTCAATACCTCCGAGAGCCGTCGCGCCGGGAACTTCTGGATGTACACCATCTGGGGTCAGCCGGCCACGGCCGCCGATGTGGGCGGACGGGATGATCCGCGTGGTGGATTCTACGTCCGCCCCTTGGACGTCCATGGGGAGGGCCAGATCATCATGAATGATGTGGACCGGACCCAGTGGAGCGCCGAACTCCGCTACCAGCCGTTGAGCTTTTTCACCAATCGCCTGGTGGCCGGTACCGACGTGACGCACGAAAACCGTCACACTACCACACTCCGGGATCCCCAGGGGGCGGGAGGCCTCTTCGGGGCTGCCGGCCTGGGGCAGAAGATCATCAACACCGATGAGGTCAGGGTCACCACGGTGGACTACGCCGGGACCTTCACCTTCCAGCCCACCGAATCGCTGGGGACCGATACCTCCTTCGGCCTCCAGTACTACAACCGGGAGTTCTGGAACCGCTTTGCCCGGGGCGACGACATGCCCACCCGGGCCACCCGGACCATCGGGACCGCGGCCATCACCCAGAGTTCCGAGGATTTTGTCGAGAACACTACTGTCGGGGGGTACATCCAGCAGCAGGTGGACTGGAATCAGCGGATCTTCGTCACCGGTGCTGTCCGGATGGATGACAACAGCGCCTTCGGGGCGGACTTCGACGCGGCGGTCTACCCCAAGCTCAGCGCCACCTGGGTCATGCACGAGGAGGATTTCTGGACCTTCGATCGGGTGAGTCAGTTCCGGCTTCGTGGCGCCTTCGGCGCCGCCGGGCAGCAGCCTGACATCTTCGATGCCGCTCGGCTGTACAGCTCTGTTACCGGTCCAGGGAACGAGCCCATGCTGACCCCCCAGGCCGTGGGGAACCCGGAGCTCCAGCCGGAGCGGGGTGAGGAGCTGGAGTTGGGGTTTGATGCCGGATTCATGGAGGATCGGGTCACCTTGAACATGACGCGCTACTGGCGGACGACCCGGGACGCCATCGTGGCTCGTGGCCTGTCACCTTCGGGAGGGTTCCCCGGCACGCAGTTGGTGAATGTGGGTGAGGTGGCCAACTGGGGTCTGGAGACCCAGCTGGACATTCAGGTCCTCCAGGAGAATCCGGTGACCTGGGACCTGGGAATCGCCTTCGCCACCATCAACAACGAGGTTCGGGACCTGGGTGACGTGGAGCAGCTGACGGTTCGCCGGACCCGGTTCCACCGGGAGGGCTATCCGCTGGCCTCCATCTTCGACTACCGCATCGTCTCTGCGGACTTCATCGAGGGGAATTCGGGCCAGGTCACCAATATCATGTGTGATGGTGGGACCGGTGCCGACGGACTCCGGATGGGCGGGTCGGCCGTGCCCTGTGAGGAGGCGCCTCTCCTGTACTACGGGCCGTCTGAGCCCACCTGGCAGGCAAACGTCACCTCCAACTTCCGGCTCTTCGATGACTGGGGACTCTTCGCCTCCGTGGACGCCCGGGGTGGGCATATCCACGCCGATGACGGGGTGAACGCCCGGCACACCAGCTTCGCCAACACCCGCCTCTCCTGGGAGCAGGATGATCCCATCTTCATGGCACACAGGCAGATTCGCCGTCAGCCATTGGGTTTCTATGATGCCGGCTTCGCCCGGCTGCGAGAGGTCGCTCTTTCCTACAACCTCCCACAGGAGTTTGCCAGCCGAATCGGTGCGCAGCGCGGATCCATCCGCTTCGCCATGCGGAACGTGGCCCTCCTCTGGCAAGAGGATGAGAACACCGCCTTCGGGGTGCCGGTGGTGGATCCTGAACAGGGCTTGCCCTTCGAGGAGTTTGGAGGTGAGTCGGCTTTGGAACCCCCGCCCCTTTCCCACGCCGTCGTGACCGTGCGGTTCACCTTCTGATGCCGAGGAAGAGGATGATGAAGAGGAATCGAACCAACGACTCGGGACTGACGGGAGGAGAGCACAGCATGGAAGATTCAGCGACGATCAAACGAGAAAGCAACCGCACACGGGGTGGAACCTGGGGAGCTCTGGCCATGGGCCTCCTCCTGACGGTCTTCCTGGTTGGCTGCGATGGTCTCCTGGACGTGGATCTCCCGGGAGCCGTTGAAGAGGAAGATCTGCAGGGGGCGGATATGGCGGATATTCTGGCCCGAGGGGCCCAGGGTGACTTCGAATGTATGTTCCGAAACTATGTCTGGATCACTGGACTCTGGGCCGATGAGTTCTACAGCGCGTCGGTCCTCCGGTCCCACAATGTCTTTGGATCCCGTGACCGGGGGGTGGAGCAGTTTGGAAACGCCACCTGTGCCAGCGTGGATCCGCCGCCCCTCTGGCAGGGGCTTCAGACCGCCCGATTCCAGGCGGAGGACGTGGTCCGCCGGGTTCAGAACTTCGATCAGACGCCGGCCAACGCCGACTTTCTCATGGGACAGTCCTATGCCTACGGCGCGTATGCGACCCAGCTTCTGGGTGAGGCGTTCTGCGAGGTGACCTTCGATGAGGGACCGGCTCAGAGTCGGGCTGATGCGTTCCAGCGAGCCGAAGATCAATTCACACAGGCCATCAACCTTCTGCAGGGGGTCGGAGGGCCTGAAGCGGCGCGGGCACAGGAGCTGACCATGATGGCGTACGTCGGCCGGGCTCGGGCTCGGCTCCACCTGGGAGATGACGCCGGCGTAATGTCTGATGCCGCCCAGGTGGATTCGGACTTCGTCTTCTATTCCACCCATTCGAGCTCGGACACGCGGCGGTGGAACCGAGTGGCGAACAGGAACAACGAAACGGGAAACATCAGCGTCCACCCGAAGTTCCGGGACCTGGAGGTGGATGGGGTCCCTGACCCCAGGGTGCCGGTGGTCTGGGATGGTGGCGCCAGCGGACCAGATGGGATCACCGACATGTGGGTGCAGCAAAAGTACCCCACGACGGACAGCGACATTCCCATGGCCACAGGGCGTGAGGCTCTCCTGATGGTTGCGGAGGTCCAGGGGGGCCAGGAGGCGGTGGACATCATCAACCAGCTTCGAGCCACCCACGATCTTCCTGAGTACGAGGGAGGGACCGATGCCGAGATCATGGAACAGGTCTATGAGGAGCGGCAGCGCGAACTCTTCCTCCAGGGAACCCACATGGGAGACAAGCTCCGCTTTGACCGTGAATGGGAGAGCGGTTCAAACCAGAAGGGAGAGCCCTTTGGTCCCGACACCTGCCTGCGGATTCCCGAGGCAGAGCGGTTGAACAACCCGAATCTCACCTGATCGCTGGCCGGCGTTCCTCGCCTTCCTCGCAGTACCTGGAGCCCCACTCCCTTCGGGGAGTGGGGCTCCCTGATTCTCTAGAAGGCTGTGGAAGCACTCGTTCGTTCAGGTGACGTCTCCGCCGGATGTATCTTCCGCACTCCCTGCCGGGAAGCTGCCCAGGACTCGGAGGGTCAGGGCGGAGTCTGCCAGGGCGGCCACAGCCCGGTCCATGGCTGGATCCTCCATGCTTCCGTGGACCTCCACGATGAACCGATAGGACCAGGGAACAGGGGCCGGCCGGGATTCCAGTTTGGCCAGGTTCAGCTCTTCCCGACTGAAGGGGTCCAGGGCCTGCAGCAGGGAGCCCGGTTGGTCGGGAAGCTCCACGATGAGGACGGTCTTGAACCGATCTGGCCGGCCGGTGGCTGGCGAGGCCTTTCCTCCTCCCACTTTCCGGATCAGGTAGAACCGGGTCTGGTTGTCGTCCCGATCCTGAAGATCGGACGCGACGATGGAGAGGCCGTAACGCCGGGCTGCTCCAGCCGGAGCGATGGCGGCCAGACTCCGGTCCTGGCGCTCTCCCACTTCCCGGGCAGCTCCCGCCGTGTCGTGGACGACGGTGGGTTGGATGTGAGGATGATGCCGGAGGAAGCCGGTGCATTGAGCCAGGGCTACGGGGTGGGAAAGGGCCTTCCGGAGGTTGCCGATCCCTGCACCGCTCGGAGCCATGAGGTGATGGCGGATGGGAAGGATCCGCTCAGCGACGATCTCCACCCCCCCCTGAAGGATGGCGTCGTAGGCCGGTGCTACAGTGCCCGCCAAGGAGTTCTCTACCGGGATCATCCCGAAATCGGCTCGCCCATCCTGGGTGGCCAGAACCAGTCCCTGGAAATCCCGACAGGGAAGAGAGGCGGCCTGTCCCTGGAAGTGCTCCAGGAGCGCTTCTTCGCTGAAGGCGCCTGGCTCGCCCTGAAAGGCCACCGTAGGGGACGCGTTCTCTGCCGTGGAGGGCGGGGCACCTGGGATCGAGGAGCTCGTGGCTTCAACCGAATCGGTGGACGAGGACGGGTGGCTCATTGGTTTGCTCCGCCACCGCAGGGACGGTCTTGTCCGACTGGAGCTGCCGGAGAGGTCTGCGAGTGTCGAGCCAGCCCGATGAGGCACCAGAAGATCTGCCGGATGGCCTCTTGATCCAGGCCTTGATCCCGAGCCAGGTGGCTCGTGTGGCGAACGACCTGAGCCTCTCTGGCCGGGTCCGCCATGGGGAGACCGGCACGTGACTTCTCAACCCCGGCGGCCTGGGCCAGGCGACATCGGCGAGCCATGAGCTCTACCAGCTCCCCATCCAATCTCTGGATGTGATCTCGGAGGGTTCGTAGGCGCTCGGGTGGAGGTGGGTGGGCCTCGTTCTTTGCAGATGGATTCCCCGGGGAGGGGAGTGGGGGTGTCGGCGTTGCCTGACGTGGGGTCGGGTTCATGGGTGCTCCGTTCGGGGTCTGGAACGGCCGGCCGGGATCGGTCGTGGGTTCCGGGTACAAAAAAAAGCGGCCCGTGGATCGTCCACGGGCCGCTTGCTTCCGAGAGGGTACGAGCTGGTTACTCAGCCATACAGCACTCCCTGCGCCCCGTGGAACGGGTCGTAAAGAAGAAGCTCTGGCCGGTAAATCGCTCGCGCCGCATCATGGATTCACAGGTAGCGCTCACGGTTCTGCATGTCAAGGCCAGGACCCAGGCGAGATTGGGAAGGAACCGTCATCCGGTGCCCCTCACATCCATGGCCAGCCCCGCCGTGGTGTACCCTCCTCCCACTGCGGTGAGGACGATCCGGGCCGGATCCGGAATCTGGCCATGGACTCCTCTGAGGGTTTCATCCAGGGCGATCCCCACGGTGGCTGCAGAACAGTTTCCGTACCTCTCAATGGTGTGGATGACCCGGGCCCCCTGCAGGGCGGACTGTGCCTCCAGTCCCCGGGTGATTCTCAAATTCGCCTGGTGGGGAACCACCAGATCCACCGAGGACCAGTCCAACCCTGCCCGATCCAGGGCCTGGGATCCGGCGTGTTCCATGGCCATGATGGCCCGGCGCAGGACCCGAGGACCTCCACCCATCTTCAGCTTGGGAGCAGGCTCCCCTGGCGTTTCCCATCCCTGGCCCACGATGAACAGGTGCTTCCGGGCGTAGTCGGCGCTGAAGAAAGGAGGACCCAGGATTCCCGGGTCGGAGGATCGAGTGACCACGGCTGCCGCGGCGCCATCGGAGAAGAGGACGGCCGTGGTCGGATCCCGATAGTTGGTGATCCGGGTCAGGGTGTCCCCGGCTATGGCCAGGACGTTGGTGGCCATTCCGGCATGAATCAGGGCATGGGCCGTGGCCAGCGCGTGGACGAAGCCTGTGCAGGCGCCATTCAGGGTGAACCCTCCGGCCCGGGGATTCTCCAGAAGATGCCCCACGGTACAAGCCGCGTTGGGCACATTGTCTGCCGGAGTCACCGACGCCACCAGGATCATGTCTACATCTGAAGCCGCCATCCCTGCCCGATCGAGTGCGGCCTCGGCAGCTTTGGCGCACATGACCTCGGTGGTGAGATCATCCTGTACGCCTACGACGCGGCGCTCCTGGATCCCGGTGACCTGTCGGGCCCATCGGTCGAACACCTCCACGGGCGTGAGAGAGGAGGGATCCTCGCCATTCTTCAGCGACGACCTGGCCCGCTCCACGTCGAAGGCTTCCTGGATGCTCTTTCGCTGATAGAGGTCGGCGTTCGAGAGTACACTTGGGGGCAGGAAGCTCCCCGTGCCTGCGATCCGGCTGGTCCCGTCACGGCTCATGACGTCCCATCTCCTCGTCCATTTGTGCTCTCTTTCAGGTGTTCTGATCCGGGCCGACAGGATAACACATTCTCCTGACCTTCGCCGGGGGTGGCCAGGGGACTGAAGTTGGACCCCTTGCAGGGGGGCACCAGAAGGGCGCAATATGCCGGGAACGTCTGTTCCTACACCCTCCCCACTGTCGGTTGTATTCTGTGCCCCTTCCCGACTCTTCCTCCTCGGCCACGCTGCCGGCCCTTCGGGTCACCGCCATCTATGCGGTAGTAAGCGGGCTGTGGATCGCCCTGTCGGATGGATGGGTGGCTCGCATCTTTTCCGATCCTGCGCAATTGACCTGGGCCCAGACCATGAAGGGGTGGTTCTTCGTGGCGGCCAGCAGTGTCATCATCTTCGTTCTGGTCCGGCGGGCGGTGGGCGCATCCAGATCCCGGGCCCGGGTCGGTGAGCATCTCCGCATCGTGCTGGACACCATTCCTGCTCAGGTCTACTGGAAGGATCGAGACCAGATCTTGCGGGGCTGCAACGCGGCCTTCGCCCGACAGGTGGGGACGGCCGCTCCTGAGACGCTGGTGGGAACCTCGGCCAGGAGACTGCAGGAGATGGTGCCTTTCGCAAAGGAGGTGGAGCCGTTGGAACGGACGGTTCTGGACCAGGGGGCTCCAGTCCACCGGGAGGAGGTGTCAGTCCATACGGGGGATGGGGGTGAAGCGTGGTATCAGGTGACCCTGGTCCCTCTGGAGGGAGAGGACGGAGGAGTGGCAGGAGTCCTGGTCTTCAGCGAGGAAGTTACCACGCACAAGCGGAGGGACGCCCAGCTCCGGCATGCTCAGAAGATCCAGGCTCTGGGCGAGGTCACCAGCGGTGTGGCTCACGATCTGAAAAATGTACTTTCCGTCATCCAGGCCAATGTGAACCTCCTGGAAGGAGAGGAGGAAGAGTCTTCAGCGGCCGTAGCGGACATCCGCGTTGCCATGGGGAGTGCCGTCAAAACCGTTGGCAGCCTTCTGGCGTTCGGACGCCGAAGCGAGTTGGAGGCGGTGCCGCTGGATTTGACCCGGCTCATCGGTGGGCTGGCGCCGGTTTTCTCCCGGATCCTGAGCCGAGCGTGCGCCTTCCACCTGGAGCTCGAAGACGACCTCCCCCTGGCCCTGGCTGACTCCTCGGCTGTGGAGCAGGCCCTCCTCAATGTCCTGACCAACGCCCGTGACGCCCTTGTGGATGGGGGAGAGATCCGGGTGGCCCTGGAACTGACGGCACCGGACACGATGGACGACGGACCGATCGTGACGGCAGGACCCCTGGCCGAAGTGTCCTATCTGTGTCTCTCGGTGACGGATTCAGGGCGTGGTATGTCCCGGGAGGTCCTCAACTCCATTTTCACCCCCTTCTTCACCACGAAACCCCGGGGGGAGGGAACCGGCTTGGGGATGTCCATGGTAGCGGACCTCATGCAGGCTCAGGGCGGCGGCGTCCAGGTTCTATCGGCCCTCGGAAAGGGAACGACGGTTCGGCTCCTTTTTCCGCTTGCCTGCTCGTCTGAACCCATTCCTGAGCTTGAGCCCAGAGGGCCGGCGCTGGGGTCCCTTCCCACGGGATCCGAGACGATCCTTGTGGTGGATGACCAACCCGATCTCCTGAGGGTGACGGGACGGGTCCTTGAGCGACATGGGTACCGGGTCCTTCTGGCCTCGGACGGTACCGAGGCCCTGCAGCTCCTGGAGAACGGAGGTCGGGCCGTGGATCTGATTCTCTCTGATCTGGTCATGCCGAAGACAGGGGGACTGCGCCTCTTCCGGTCCCTCCGTTCGGAACTGAAGCGAGAAACCCCTTTCGTCCTGGTGACCGGTCTGGATGACTTGAGGCAGGCCGGCGCCACGGCGGACGAAGTGGCGGCCCTCCCCCTCATTGGAAAGCCGTGGACCTCTGAAGAGCTCCTGGAGGGGGTTCGGGATGTCCTGCAGGGCGGTCCAGGGGGGACTTGAGCCATGGGAAGCTCGGAATCCGGCTCCATGGCCGGCCGAGAGATGGTTCTGGCCTTTGGCGTCGGGGTCGTACTCTGGTTCTTTTCCGCCCTCTACTTCGGGATCATCGTGGAGGCCGCTTTCCCCCAACGGGCTGAGTACCTCCGTGACATGGCCAGCGCTTCATTCTTCCCCATGGCCCTCATCGGAACCCTGGTCCTGGTAAGGCAGGGCCTCCTGGCATCCACGCTCCGTTTCGTGGCGGCACTGGCAGGGGGTGGCCTCCTCTGGTTTCCCCTGGCGGCCCTCCTGGGAAGCTGGCTCGTGGCCACCCGTCCCCAGGAGTCGGTCCAGGGACTTCTTCCGGCTCTGAACGTTCTGGCTCTGGTCGTGTCGTTCGGGCTCGCTTGGTGGGTTACCCGATGGTTGATCTTTCCGTCCAGCGACGGCGGTCCGGGTGGAGATGGGAACCCCAGCCGGCCCTCCTCGTCCTCTTCCCGTGGAGTCCACGCATGATTCGCCCCATCCTACTGACAGCTTCCCGGAGCCGCTTCCTCGCTCGGTGGCTTCCCCGACTCCCTCCCGTTCGATCGGCTATGAGTCGGTTCATGCCCGGTGAGGGCATGGAGGATGCCCTCAGGGCTGCCCGGGAGTTGGAAGAAAGCGGTGTCGGTGCAATCCTGACTCACCTGGGCGAGGACGTGGCCCGGATGGAGGAGGTGCGGGAGGTGAGTGCCGAGTACGGACGGGTTGTGGAGGCCATCCTGACCGATGGCCCTGGCGTGGAGCTCTCGGTAAAGCCGAGTCAGTTCGGGCTACACATGAACCCGGAGGCGTGTTTGAGGGCTGTGCTTTCCCTGGCCCGACAGGTGGAGGAGGCCGGGAGCTTCCTCTGGATCGACATGGAGCGGAGTTCGGATGTGGAAGGAACCCTCCGGATCTACAGGGAGCTTCTGAGCGCTCATCCCTGCATTGGAATCTGTCTTCAGGCCTACCTTCACCGGACGGAGGAGGATGTGGAAGGGCTCATGGCGTTCGGCATGGAGGTAGGCCATCCGCCGGCCATCCGTCTGGTGAAGGGGGCGTATCGGGAGAGTCCGTCGGTGGCCCTGACCGGCGGAGGGGAGATCGACCACCGCTTCATCACCCTGGCACAACGGATCCGGGCGGAGAGTGGGAAGGGTGTTCGCCTCGCCCTGGGGACCCACGACGAGTCCCTCATCCGGAAGTTGGCGGAGGATGAGCCATTTTCCCCTCCCGGTCCCCAAGGGCGGGCTCCGGTGGAAGTCCACATGCTCTACGGGATCCGGACCGACCTGCAGGCCCGGATTCGTTCCCAGGGGATCCCCCTCCGGGTCCTCATCAGCTATGGGACTGCCTGGTATCCGTGGTTCGTCCGTCGCTTGGCCGAACGCCCGGCCAACCTCCGATTCCTTCTGCGACGATCGGCCCGGGCCACTTCCAACGAGACGGGGTCGTCTGGTCTCTGAGTGGGACGTAGTGACCCGTCCTGGTGGCTCGCAGCGCCGGATGAGGGAGCCCTGAAGCCCGGTTATCGGTGGGATTACAGGGGCCCGGAGTTTGCATCGCCGTCAATCCTGTTAAGATCCTCATCGGTTCCTTCCCATTTCTGCAGTATCCTGAAGGGGAGGGAACACAGAGAAATTCAGGTCGTTTCCAGCCGCCGTGGTTGGGGAGCGACGTAAGCCAACCCGCATACAGAACCCAGGAGACTTGGATGGCCAACTTCGAGATTCCGGCCAGCATGTATATGTCCAGCCCGCTGAAGACGGTCCGGGGGACCAGCTTCATCGATCACGCCCACCGCCAGCTTCAGCAGTTCCGGGTCTCGGCTCTCCCGGTGGTGGACGAGGACGAGCAGGTCATCGGCGTCATTTCTCGGACCGACGTCCTGAAGGTGGGGCGTCGGGAGGCAAACTCTCGGCCCGACGCCAGACTTCTGGCCTTCCCGGCCAAGCCGATTCAGGAATTCATGACGCCCGAGCCGGTGACGGTCCCCGGAGATACCCCCCTCTCCAAGGTGGCAGATCTCATGGTGAAGCGGCGGATCCATCGGATCTTCGTAGAGGAAGGGGGAAAGACCGTAGGGCTCGTCACCACTCGGGATCTCATGCGGGCCATCCGGGAGAAGCAGATTCGACATCCCCTTTCTCAGTACATGTCATCTCCCCTCTTCACCATTCGAGCTTCCGAGCCCGTCTCCATGGCGGCGGAGCGGTTGGAGAAGGCCCGGGTGACTGGTCTCGTGGTTGTGGATGACGAGTGGCCCGTGGGAATCTTCACGCAGGTGGAGGCCCTGGAGTCCAGGGAGTTGCCCCGGGAGACCCTCATGGAGGAAGTCATGAACCCGGCCATTCTGGTCCTGGATGAAGAGACCCCCGTGTATCGGGCTGCTGCCCAGGCATCGGTGATGCAAGCCCGGCGCGTGGTAACAACCCGCAATGGGAACGCCGTCGGAATCGTCACCGGACTCGACTTTGCCAAGATCGTTTCCTGAGATCGGGGACGGTCCACTTCGCTCCGGCGCTGGAGACCAGAAGCGCCGGAGCGGAGTGGATCGGTCCAGGACTCCCGATTCGGCCCCCTTTCAGCCTTCACCCCGAACTCCCATGCTGCGAACTGTCCTTGGACTCATCCTCATTGGATGCTTTCTGCTGCCCTCCGGTGCCCAGGGTCAGGCCGGGGCCGACCACGAGTATGACAGAATCGCATCCCTGAACCCCCTGGCACTCGTGGTGCTGGGGCTGGTGTCGGCGGAATACGAGCAGGTGTTGGGAGACAATACAAGTTGGGGCATTTCGGCCGAATACTTCGACTGGCGAGACCGGACCTATGTCTCCATGGATGGAAAGGTCCGGTATTATGTAGGGGGCAGGGCGCTGGACGGCCTGAGCGTGGGGGCCGTGGGCGGCTTCACCTGGGTGGGTCGGGACGACGACGGAGAAGATGAGGCAAGCCGCCGCAGTGGATCTGCCGTGGGGCTGGGCTTCATTGCCGAGAACCAGTGGCTCCTGGGAACGGATGAGCGTCTGGCCGTCACACTGGGTGTGGGGGGCAAGCGGCTCTTCTTCCTGAGGAACGTGGAAGCCCAGAGTGTACTTCCCATGGTTCGGCTTTCCCTGGGCTGGGCCTTTTGATTTCGGAAAGGTGACGGTCGTCCTGAAACGTGCTCGGCCGGGGTTCCAGTGAGGTAGGGGCAGGGACCGGCTTTTTGTCCAGTGAATCGGTCGGGGCCAGGACGGGAGTTGGCAGGCAGGTACAAAAAAAGAGCCCACTCGGATGCGACCGAGTGGGCTCTTTCTCGGATCTGGGTCAGATCAGGTCAGTTGTTGATGACCGTCACGTTCTCAGCGGCAGGCCCCTTCTGGCCTTCGACCCGGTCGAACTCGACCCGGTCTCCCTCGTTCAGGCTCTTGAAGCCGTCACCCGTGATTCCCGAGTGATGAACGAAGCAATCCTTGGAGCCATCCTCAGGGCTGATGAAACCGAAGCCCTTTGCATCATTGAACCACTTGACAGTTCCGACGGTACGCATGAACCGTACTCCGTGTGCTGTTGGTGAAATCGGGGTGCGGTCGTGCCGTACCGATCGATCACCTGATGAATCTTGGGAAATTCCGCTCCCATGTTACGCGGAGGTGGCCGCGACTCCAGCGTTCCTCGGACAAAAAATGGACCTCAGGCTCAATCTCTCAGCCCCAGGTCCACGCTGCCTCCAGGTCTGCTTTGTTTGTCAGTCCGTCCACCTTGGGCGAAAGAATAATGGCAGGTAGGAGGAAACACAAGTGTAGGCAAGGCCTTGGTGGGGCTGGAGCCCGGATCCTACTCCACCGATCGGGGTTGAGAAGAGAAAATCTCCTTCACTCATGCCTCCCTCCCGGATCACGCCATGTCGCCATCAGTTCCTGCGGCTTCCTCATCTNGGNNGAAGCCTGATCTTCCATCGTCCTCATCCCAGTCCGCTCCCGATCTCCTTCATCGGTACCGGGAGATCCGCGCCCGATCGGAGCAGCTGGCCAGCGGTCTGGCTCCAGAGGATCAGGTGGTGCAATCCATGGTGGACGTGAGCCCTACCAAGTGGCACCTGGCACATACCAGCTGGTTTTGGGAGACCTTCCTGCTGGCGCCCTACCTGGAAGGCTATGAGCCCCTGGATCCTCGATACGCCTACCTCTTCAACTCCTACTATCTCCAGGCCGGCGAGCGGCATTGCCGGGCCCAGAGAGGATACCTGTCCCGGCCCACCGTGGCCCAGGTGGGGGAGTACAGGGCTCATGTTGATGCGGCCATGGAGGCCCTGCTGCCCCGAATGGAGGGGGAACCTGACCGGCGCTACCTGGTTGAGTTGGGGCTCAACCATGAACAGCAGCACCAGGAACTCCTTCTCACGGACATCAAGCACGTCTTCTCGGTCAATCCCCTTCGGCCGTCATACAAGGAAGTGACCGGGTGGGGAAAGTCGGGAAGCGGGTCGGAGATCGGTGGCGGGCCTTCGCACCCGGTGTCACCTGCAGACCCTGGGCCGAGGCGCTGGGTCGAATTCTCGGGTGGAATTCAACGGATCGGCCATGAAGGCACTGGCTTTGCGTATGATAACGAAGGGCCCTCCCACCGGGTTTTCCTGGAGCCATACGCCTTGGCAAATCGCCTGGTGACCTGTGGCGACTACCTGGAATTCATGGCCGATGGAGGATACACTCGCCCCGAGCTCTGGCTATCGGAAGGCTGGGCAATGGTAAAGGAACGGGAGTGGTCTGAACCGTTCTACTGGGAGGAACGGGATGGGGAGTGGTGGCTTTTCACCCTCCAGGGAATGAAAGCTGTGGATCGCTCCGAACCGGTGTGCCACCTGACCTACTTCGAGGCCGACGCCTATGCTCGCTGGGCTGGGGCCAGGCTGCCCACCGAGTTCGAGTGGGAGGCGGCAGCCCGACCGTACTCCATCCAGGGAAACACGCTGGAGGCCGGAGAGATCCAGCCCCGACCCCTCCACGGGTACGTAGGTGACTCGGATGAAGGAGGCCGGCAGGTGGAGCAGCTCTTCGGCGACGTCTGGGAATGGACGGGAAGCCACTACTCTCCCTATCCTGGCTTCCGGCCAGCCGAGGGCGCAGTGGGGGAGTACAATGGGAAGTTCATGGCGAACCAGTTCGTTCTGCGGGGCGGAAGCTGCGTGACCTCGGCCTCCCACCTCCGGTCCACCTACCGGAACTTCTTCCCGGCGGACACGGCGTGGCAGTTTTCAGGGGTTCGACTGGCCCGAGACCTGCTGGGCTGAGTGAGGGATGGGAGCATTCCTGGATCGGGAAGACCACGAGAATCAAGGCGGGGGGCGCAGATGGGGAGGGATGAAGTGGTGAGGGAGTTGGATCCGGACTGGACGGAGGGAACGGAATCACCAGAAAGGATTCGAGAAGAGGTGTCTCAGGCGCTCCGGCAGGATCCGCCCAGGATCCCCTCTCGGTTCTTCTATGACGAGCGGGGGGCTCGCCTCTTCGAAGAGATTACCGCCCTGGAGGAGTACTACCTGACGGATGCCGAGGTGGAGATTCTCCGGACCCGGACGCAGGAGGTGGCCGACACCGTTGGCGTGGGAGCCCGGATCGTGGAGTATGGAAGTGGAAGTGGCGAGAAGACCTGGATACTCCTGGATGGGCTCCATCGCCCTGCGGCCTATATCCCCATCGATGTGGCCCGGGCGCAGTTGGTCGAGCACAGCGCCCAGGTTCGGGAACGGTTCCCGAAGCTTCAGGTCATCCCCATTGCGGGAGACTACACCCGGTTGACTCAGCTTCCGCGTGCAGCCGGTTCCTCGGGTGCGGCCTTGGCGTTTTTTCCTGGCTCCACCGTAGGAAACCTGGAGCCCGGCGCGGCCGTGAGCTTCCTGGCGACTGTGGCTCAACAGACCGGGGTCGGGGCCTACCTGCTCATCGGGGTGGATCTGGCGAAGGACCCCACTGTACTGGAGCGGGCCTATAATGACGCCAAGGGGGTCACTGCCCAGTTCAACCTGAACATCCTGTCACATCTGAATCGACGGATCGGCTCCAACTTCCAGGTGGACGGATTTCGACACCGGGCGATCTGGAATGAAGAGCGCTCCCGGATCGAGATGCACCTGGTGTCCCTCAAGCATCAGACCATCCAACTGGGACCGGTCGGCACAGGGGTGGAGCCCCTGGTGCTCACGCCCGATGAGTCGGTGGTGACGGAGCATTCCTACAAATACGAGGTCGCCGACTTTCAAGATCTGGCTCGGGAAGCCGGCTACATTCCCGTGAGCCACTGGACCGACTCTCGTGACTTCTTCAGCGTCCACCTCCTGGAGGTGGATTCGTCCAACCTCAATGGACGGGACGGCGGATGATGCTCGGTGGTCTACAGGGGGTGGTCCTCTCGCTGGTTCTGGGAGCGGTGGTTGCGGTCGACCAACCGGCCAACGATCGGGCCAATGATCTGGAGTTGAGGGTGACGAACCTGGTGCCCCACTTCCTTTCATTTCATGAGGAGACGGTTGCCTGGGAGGAAATGCTTCGTGAGAAGCGGGCCGCGGCGGAGGAAGAAGGAGATCGCGTTGAGGAGCTTTCCCCGGAGGCGCTGGCTCGGGAGCGCCGGAGCCTGTGGGATGACCACCTGGGGGATCTGGCGCCCCTTCTCCGTCGAGGGGGCCAGGGGCGATGGGAGCCTCGGGGGTTGGAGGAGGCCTGGACTCGGTACTCCAGGGAGATGAGTCGACTCCAGCAGGCGGCTTCGCAGGGCCTGGCCACCGATCCGGCGCCGATCCTCCACGAGGTAGGGGCGGCCCTTCGCCTGGATCAGCCCCTTTCCGTGGAGTTGATCCTCTATGTGGGAACCTTCCAGGAGTCTCCTGCCTTCCGCTTGGATGGAGGGGAGTACGCCATCCTCCTGCCCATGGAGGAGGATCCGGCCCCCCTGACGCCGGTTCTCTCCGATCTCTTCACCCGGGCGGTCCACGCCCGGCTCTCAGGCCGTCCTTCCGAAGGCCGACTTTCGGTGGCGCAACACCTCTTCCTTCGGGGATTGGCTCTTCGGGTTCATGAAGCCATCCGTCCCGGACGATCGGCCGAGGAGTATCTGCTGCGTCCCCGGAGCTGGCTCCTCTCGGCGGAGCAACGGGACGGCGCCGTCCTGGATCGCTACCGTGGGGCTCTGACAGAGCGGGAGCCCGAGACGGTGGCCCCTCTCCTGGAGGGAGAATTCGATTACGCCGCCTGGCGCGTCTCGGGGCTCCTTCTCATGGATGGCTGGACGCTGGAGCGGCTGGCCCGGGTACCTGAGGGTGAGGTGGACGGCCTGGTGTCCGGGATCCTGGGCATGAATTAGCGGAGGCGTGTTCACCTGACGGCCCTCTCCCCATAGCTTCTCCGGCAAGTGGAAGACATCCTGGACGCAGTTGACACCCCACCGCACGGGCCGCCGCCATGTTCCTGAACACCGTCATTTCCTCCCTCGCCTTCGTTCTCCAGACCGCAGATCCGTCCTCTCAGGCCGGCTCCACCGGCGCGGACGGGGGGAGCGGCGCACCTGATCTCCATCCCCTCCTCCGGCCCCTGGAGGACTGGGTCCTGGCCAATCCCGGGATGGCTGGGATCGTGGTGGCCCTTGGGGTTCTGATCGTAGGAGAGATCCTTCACCGGATCTTCCGGCACTACGTCCTTCGTTTCGTGGAGTACGTGGCCGAACACAGTCCTGTGGACTGGGATCAGGCCTTCTTCGAGGCCCGCCTCCCACAGCGCCTGGCGTGGGGTGTTCCCCTCCTGGTCTGGTACTCGGGGATCGTCCTGGTCCCGGGACTGCCCGGGGACTGGGAGACGGTGATTCGGCGGGTGCTCCTGGCCTCCATGGTGGTGGTGGTGGTCCGAGGCGGTGACGCCCTTCTGAATGGGGTGAACCTCATATACCAGGGCCTGCCCCGGGCCAGGGAGCGCCCCATCAAGGGGTTCCTGCAGGTGGCCAACGTGGTGATCCATCTGGCCGGGCTCATCCTCGTGGTCTCCATCGTCATGGACCGGTCGCCCGTCATCTTCCTCAGCGGTCTGGGGGCCATGACTGCGGTCATCCTCCTGGTCTTCCGGGACACCCTCCTCTCGCTGGTGGCCGGGATCCAGATCACCACCAATGACCTGATTCGGGTGGGCGACTGGATCGAGATGCCTCAATTCCAGGCCGACGGCGACGTGGTGGACATTGCCCTGAATTCGGTGACGGTCCAGAACTGGGACAGGACCCTCACCGTGATCCCCACCCACAAGTTCCTGGAGCACTCCTTCCGGAACTGGCGGGGGATGGTGGCGTCCGGCGGCCGGCGGATCATGCGCTCCTTTCACCTCGACCTGAACAGCGTCCGTTTTCTGGACCAGGACGAGGTGGATGAATTCCAGGGATGGGAGCTCCTGAAGGAGTACGTGACCAGGAAGCGGGCCGAGGTGGAGGAACACAACCGGATTCATCAGGCCAATGGGGACGTCCGGGTCCCTCACCATCGCCGGCTCACCAATCTGGGGATGTTGAGGGCGTACCTCTCGGCCTACCTCCAGAGCCACCCGGATCTTCGGCACGACATGATCCTCATGGTCCGCCAGCTGGAGCCGGAGCCGGAGGGGATTCCCATGCAGATCTACGCCTTCACCGCAGACACGGCGTGGCCTGTGTTCGAAGGGGTCCAGGCCGACATCTTCGACCACATCCTGGCCATCGTCCCCCGTTTCGGCCTCCGGATCTACCAGAAACCCTCAGGGAGTGACCTCCGCTGGGCCCTGGGTGGGGAGAAGAGAAGGACGGTTCAGCCCGTTCGTGAACCGGACACAGCCCTCCCCGGAGCCGCCGCCAGGGAGTGAATCCCCGGGGCGAACCCTCAGGGTGGGGCCGGGGTTGACTCCTTTCCTCAGGATTCCTGGAAGAGGTGCACGTCCCGTTGGGGGTATGGAATGTTGCAGCCGGCAGCTTCCAGCTCTTCCTTCAGCGCCCGATTCAGGTGCCACCGCAGAGGCCAGTAGTCGGTGGCCTTGCACCACGGCCGGACCACGAAGTCCACTGAGCTGTCCCCCAGTTCATGAACGGCCACCGTAGGCCCGGGCTCGTCCAGGACCCGCTCATCGGAGTGGAGGACGTTCAGGATCGTGTCCTGGGCCACCTGAAGGTCATCGTCATATCCCACCCCCATGACCAGGTCGATCCGGCGGGTCTCGTTGGCGGAGAAATTCTTCAGGGTCTGTCCGTAGACCTGGGAGTTGGGCACCACCACCTTCACGTTGTCACCGGAGAAGAGGATGGTGGAGAAAATCCCGATCTCCTTCACCGTTCCCGAGACCCCTGCCACCTCAACCCAATTGCCTACGGAGAATGGGCGGAAGATCAGGATCATGACCCCAGCGGCAAAGTTCGACAGTGTGCCCTGCAGCGCCAGCCCCACGGCCAGGCCGGCGGCACCCAGGACGGCGATGAAGGAGGCGGTGGGAATGCCGAAGATCCCGAGTACGGCGATCCCCACGAAGGCCAGGAGGCCCCAGTAGACCAGCGCCGACATGAAGGGGATCAGGATGGGGTCCAGCGAAGATTTTCCCAGACTGGTCCGCATTCCGGACCGAATTCGCTTGGCAATCCAGGATCCGATGATCAGGACGATGATGGCACCCAGGGCGCTCAAGCCCCATTCGGCTGCCACGTCGGTGATGGACTGGAGGGTACCGGCCAGATCGAAGGATTCGTCCATGAATATACCTGCTGACTAGAAGGCCTTTGAAGAAGTACAGTGCGCCACCGTTGGGAGCCAACGAGCGAGGGGGCTCCCTGCCGCCCCAAACCGAAGGGAGACGGGGGGGGGCGGCCCGGGATCTTCGTTGGAGTTCCTCACCGATGCTGTCGCATCGCTTTCGGACCTCCGCCTGGACCCGGACTCGCAAGACCCCGTCGCGGTGGTCCCTGTACTTTTTCAACGGCCTTCAAGGGTTGCGGGAGGACTCGCATGGGTGCCCTGATGCGAGGGATCGACACGGGCGTCAACCCTGCAGTTGAGCCCCGGTTCCGAATCCTACAGCTTTCAAGCAGGATCTATCGGCCGGGAGGGCCGCCCACTTGCGCCATGGTGGAGAATTGGGCATTTCCCAGCGGATCGACAGCGGATCCACTCCCTGATTTCAACCAGTCGAATGAGTCCGACCCGGCGTGCCGGGCGGCAGGAGGAACGTCTTTTGAGGAAGGTCGGCGTGTACGGTTGGGGAGTTGTGGCTCCCCGGTCCCCGGATATCGACGCATTCGCCCGCAACCTGGAGTCGGCGGAAAGCTGGCTTTCCCCCTTCGACGGCTTCGGACCGGACCCCTTTCTGGTGGGGATGCCCGAGTTTGATTTTGAGCGCTATCGGGAGTGGATCGAGGAGCGGTTCCCGCCCAACCGGTTCCCACAGCTGACCTCCAAGATGGATCCCACGACCCTCTACGCTATTGGGGCCTTCATACAGTCACTGGGTCAGAACCCCGGTCTGGAGGAGGTCCTGGCCGATCTGGGGACGGAGGCCCACGTCTACGTTGGCACCGGACTGAGCGCTCTCCCCACCCTGAATCAGGCCTCCCTGGAGTTGGCTCGAGCCCAGCGGGCCTGGAATCGATTCTGGGCCCAGCCCGAGCGGTGCGAGCCTCTTCGGGCCTACCTGGACGACCCGGAAACGGCTCTCCGAACTCTGGACCAGGAACCGCCTCCCGACCCGCACCAGGTGGAGGACGAGCTGGATCGGGCCGAGGCGATCCATGAGTGGAACGCTTTCTGGGCCCCCCGGTCCGAGGAGTTGGCCCAGTACGTGGCCGAGCTGCAGGAGGTGGAGGCGATCTCCGTTTCGGGAAGTGTGGAGAGTTCCAAGCTGAAGGTCATCCGACAGAAGGAGCGGGCCAGGAGCCGTCTGCAGAAACGTTGGGGGGCACCGCCTCCACCGTGGACCCAGGTGACGACCAACGTGCTCTGGAACATCCCCAATACCCCTGCGTCTCAGATCTCCATGATGGGCCGGATCACGGGGCTGGCCTTCGCGCCTGTGGCGGCCTGCAGCACCTTCGGTGTCTGCCTGAAGTTGGGAATGGACGCCATCCAGCGAGGGGAGGCCCGGGCCGTCGTCATCGGTGCCACGGATCCACCGCCTCATCCCCTGACCGTAGGCGCCTTCTATCGGGGCCGGGTCCTCTCCGCCGATGGTGCCGTCTCCAAACCCCTGACCGGAATGCGGGGCACCCACGTCTCCGGCGGATCGGTCATCTGGGTTCTGGGGGAGCGGGAATTCATGGAAGAGAAGGGCTTCCAACCCCTGGGGATGGAGCCCCGGGCCGTAGGGGTTTCTTCGGACGCGGACCACATCATCACGCCGTCCCGAGAAGGACCCACCACTGCCATCCACCAGGGTCTGTCCAAAGGTGGGGTGACGCCCCAGGAGATCGGGAGTTGGGACCTCCACGCCACGGCCACCCCAGGCGACTACCTGGAGGTGGAGACCCTCCGGGACGTTCTCCCTGGCGACGTGCTGGTCACGGCCCGTAAGGGGACCTTCGGGCATGGGATGAGCGCAGGCGGAGGGTGGGAGCTCACCGCCCAGTACCTGGGTGCGGCCCGAGGTGCCCTCTATCCTACCCCACTGGCTGATGCCGAACTCAATCCCCAGATCGAGGGGATACACGACGCCTTCGTCTTCGACCGAGGCTGTCCTTCACCCGAGTCCCGGGCCATGGGCAAGCTCTCCATGGGCATTGGGGGGGTGAATGCCTGCGTGATCTCCCGGCCCCTCTCGGCACCATAGACCACGCCCCCCGGGGCTCGTCTGGGCCACCGGAGGGCGTGTGCTCTTGTCCTGGCGCTCCCGCTCTCAGCGGATGAAGAGCATGTCGCGATAGGAGGGCATGGGACGGAGGTCGTCGGGAATGACCTTCTCCAGTTGATCCACCACCTCCCGGACCTTGGTCATGGCTGGAATGATGTTCTCCCGCATGTGGACGGCCTTGGAGGGAACCGTGTCGCCGCCCAACTCGGCGTTCTGCTCCGTCAGGGTGGTCAGGGCCACCTCCAGCTCATCCACCAGTTTGGCCACCCGGGTCGTGGTTCGGGTCACGCCTTCGGACCGGATCCCCGTGGTCTTGGCACGGGCCAACCCCTCCTGAAGCTCGTTCAGGTAACGGATTGCGGCCGGGAGCATCTGGGTCGAGGCGATCTCCGCCGAGGTCTCGCCTTCGATGTTGATGGTGTGGAAGTACTGGCCGAGGGCGATCTCGTAGCGTGACTCAAGCTCCCGGCGCGAGAGGACGCCGTAGGACTCGAAGAGCTCGGCGTTCTTGTCCTTCACCAGGTAGGGAAGAGCGTCCAGCGTCGAGGGAAGGTTGAGGAGCCCGCGTTCGGCAGCCTCCTCCTCCCAGCCTCCGAGTAGCCGTCGCCATTGAAGATGATCCGGCGGATCCCCGGTACCACGTCGGCCAGCACCTTCCGGAGGGCAGCCGGGAGCTCCGGCTCCTCCTCCATGGCAGTCTCCAGCTTGGTCCGGAGCCGGTCGATGGCCTGGGCCATGATGGTGTTCAGGACAGTGGCCGAGAATGAGATGCTCTGAGAGGCGCCCAGGGCCCGAAACTCGAACTTGTTCCCGGTGAAGGCGAAGGGGCTGGTCCGGTTCCGGTCTCCGGCGTGTTTCGGGAAGTCGGGAAGTGCCTTCACGCCCAAACCCATGAAGCCCCCCTGCTTCGAGCTCTCGGCCCGACCCACATCGGCAATCTGTTCGTAGATGTCGGTGAGCTGATCGCCCAGGAAGACGGAGATGATGGCCGGAGGCGCCTCATTGGCGCCCAGGCGATGGTCGTTACCGGCAAAGGCCACGGCGGCTCGAAGGAGGTCCTGGTGCTCTTCCACCGCCATGAGAGCGGCGGTGCAGAAGAAGAGGAAGAGCATGTTCTTGTGTGGCGTCTCTCCAGGCTCCAGCAGGTTGGTCCGTTCCGTGGCCAAGGACCAGTTCAGGTGCTTCCCACTCCCGTTCACGCCGGCGAAGGGCTTCTCGTGGAGGAGGCAGATGAGGCCGAAGCGTCGGGCCACTCGGCGAAGGGTGGACATCATGAGCTGCTGATGGTCGGCAGCCGTGTTGGCTTCTTCGTAGGTGTAGGCCATCTCGAACTGTCCTGGCGCCACCTCGTTGTGCCGGGTCTTCACCGGGATGCCCAGCCTGTAGAGTTCCGTTTCAACGGCCTGCATATACTCCAGGACCCGATCGGGGATGGCCCCGAAATAGTGATCCTCCAACTCCTGTCCCTTGGGGGGTTGGGCTCCGAAAAGGGTTCGGCCCGAGGTCAGGAGGTCCGGCCGACGGTAGTAGAACTCCTGGTCCACCAGGAAGAACTCCTGTTCCGGTCCCAGGGTGGGGCGGACCCGGGTCGGCTCGGTGCCGAAGAGCTTCAGGGCCTTTTGAGTCTGGAGCTCCAGGGCGTCGATGGAGCGGAGCAGCGGGATCTTCTGGTCCAGGGCATCTCCAGCCCAGGACGAGTAGGCCGTGGGAATGCAGAGGGTCGCCCCGCCGGGGCCGTCGATGATGAAGGCGGGTGAGGTGGGATCCCAGGCCGTGTACCCCCGGGCCTCGAAGGTAGTCCGGAGTCCACCGGAGGGGAGGGAGGATGCATCCGGCTCGCCCTGGATCAGCTCCTGTCCCGAGAACTCGGTGATGGCTTGTCCCGGCTCGGTGGGGACGACGAAGGAGTCGTGCTTCTCAGCGGTGGAGCCGGTGAGGGGCTGGAACCAGTGGCTGAAGTGGGAGGCCCCCCGTTCCGTGGCCCACTCCTTCATGGCCACGGCCACTGCATCGGCCACCGAGAGGTCCAGATTGGATCCCTCCTGGAGCGTCTGCAAGAGCCGTTCGTGGATGTCCTTGGGGAGGCGGGCCTTCATCTCGGCAGGACCGAAGGTGTTCTCGCCGAAGACATCTTCAACGCTGGGCCAGTCCTGTCGACCGTTGGGCCGGGTGGCCGGCCATGTCTTGGCTGCAACAAGGGCATCGAATCGAGGGGTGGTGACCTGGCGCATCCGTCCTCCTGAAGGCTCTGAGCTCGTGTTCGGCTCGTTGGATCTCGGGTTCAACCGCCAGTAGACCGGGCCGTCCAGATGGTCCGGGCCAAGCGGTACGCATTGAGTATAGAGGGCTGTGGGTGGGGGGTGTAGGGGGGAAAGGTAGTAATAAAAGAATATTTGGATTAGCTTAAATAGACTTATGTAATTGTCTGTCATGACCTCTTGTCCGTAGCCGTGGCCACCAGGCCATGATCTGACGGCATGGGGAGATTTCCTGGGGATCGGTGAAGGGGAGAGACGCATGGAGGGACTGAAGAGCCAGGAGTTGGCTGGGTTGGATGAGGCCCTGACCGACCAGGAGCCAGGATGGATTCTGGTACAGGGACCCATAGGATCGGGGAAGAGCACCGTCCTGGCGCAACGGGTTCGAGAAGGGGGTGGGGTCCTCTATCATGCCGCCCCTGGGGCCGACGGGGATCTCCTGGCCGATTTCCGAGAGCTTCTCCTGGCGCGTCTGGGAGAGATCCCGGTTCCGGAAGGACCCGGGTATCTGCCCGATCCGTCGGCTCCGCCGGGGTGGCAGGATCTTCTCCTGGGACTGGTGGACCGGGCTCGCTTCCATGGCCGGCCCTTACTCGTGGTCCTGGACGGGTGGGACAAGCTGCAGGCCGCCCGGAAGCAACTTCCCCGGGAACTGGCCGAGGCCCTGGATCGCGCAGAACGGAGGAAGGCACCCATTCGCTTCGTCCTGACGCTGGATGGGGCGGATCCGTCGTCCCTGACCGGCCTCCCGGATCCTGCCCATACCCTGACGCTGGGGCCACTCTCCCTTCGGGCCGCTGCCAGGCGCCAGGGAGGGCGGAGTCCTGGGGACGCCTTCCATCGGTGGGCGCTCCTGGGGGCCTACCCGGTCCAATTCCCCCTCTCGGACCCGGGAGCCACCTGGGAAGGAGCCGTCATCCGCCGGGTCCTGGAACCGACCGGAGATCTCCACGACCTCCCCCTTCGCCAGCTCCGGGAGGGTTTCCAGCGTCCGGGCCGATACCTCTCCATCCTGCGAGCCTTGGCTCGGGGGCCCCTGGACTGGTCCCAACTGCGGGAAGGAGCCCGGGCCGTGGAGTCTGGAGGTCAGATGGCGCCCTACCTGAACCGGCTGGAGGAGATGGGATTGGTGGTGACGCGACGACCTCTGGGGGCCCCGTCGGATGCCCGGAATCGACGGTACCGACTGGCTGATCCCTTTCTCGGGTTCTGGTTCGAGCTGGTGCTTCCCCTTCGGAGCTTGCTCCTCACGGAAGACCCTGCGGAACTCTGGGCCAACCGGATCCGGCCCGGAATCCGGGATCACCTGCGTCGATGGCTTCCGGTGGCGGTGGAAGAGTGGTTTCGAGATCATGCTCAGGAACGATTTCCTGCCGCATCCCGGCAGGTAGGTGGTGTGTGGGCTGGGGAGGCCGAGTTCCAGGTGGTGAGTTGGTTGACCAACGGACAGATCTGCTACGTAGGGACTCGGTGGGAGGTAGAGCCTTCCGGGGCCGAGTTCTATGACGACCTGAAGGAGCGGATGTTACGAACCCGCTACGGCATCGGTCGGGAGGCCCGGACCCCGGTCCTGGTCCTTCCCGGAGGGATGACGGAAGAGTTGAGGCGGAGGGTCGCGGCGGATCCTCTTGCTACGGTTCTGGGGCTGGAGGAGCTTATGGGCAGCTCGAGTCAGGGGCCTGAGCCTGGCTCCCGGTTCGTGTCATGAGGCGGCCAGGAGAGCCCGGGAGCCGATCAGATGCCAGGGAGGAGGGACGGGTGGACGAGAAGGGAGGGGAGACNGGAANGCAGAACCAGGGATGGGCCGTGGTGACTGGGGCCTCCAGTGGGATCGGGTGGGAGCTTGCCCGGAACCTGGCAGCGGAAGGGTGGGATCTGGTCATCACCGCACGTCGTCAGGATGCCCTGGAGGCCTTGGCACGAGAGGCCCGGGAACGGTGGGGTCGGGAGGTCCATGTCGTGCCGGCAGACCTGGCCGGCCGCCCGGGTGTGGAGCATCTCCTGGAGGCCCTGGAGCGCCTGGATCTGGAGCCGGACATCCTGGTGAACAACGCCGGTTTCGGCGACTACGGATCCTTCGAGGAGGCTGAGCTGGACCGGGTCCTGCAGATGATCGAACTGAATGTCAGCAGCCTGACCCACCTGACCCGAGTCCTCCTCCCCGGGATGCTGGAGCGAGGAAGGGGGAGGATCCTGAACGTGGCGTCCACGGCAGCCTTCCAGCCCGGGCCCCTCATGGCGGTGTACTACGCCACCAAGTCCTATGTCCTCTCATTCTCGGAGGCGCTGCGGGAGGAAGCACGGGGAACAGGGGTGACCATCACCACCCTCTGCCCCGGGCCCACGACCTCCGAGTTCCATGCCGAAGCCGGGATGATGGCGTCGCCCCTGGTTCAGCGGTTTCCCATGCCAGGAAGCCGGCAGGTGGCCGAGTACGGTGTCCGTGCCCTCATGAAGGGGAAGGGGGTCGCGGTCTATGGGGTCCTGAATCGCCTCCACGTCTTCGGGCTCCGGTTTCTTCCCCGGTCTTTGGTCCTCCGCCTCGTTCGGAGGGTCCAGGAGATCCGCAGCTGATTTTCCGGCCGGTCTTTCCTTGCCCGGCTCTCCCCATCGCCTGGCCTTCCTCCCAGGGCATCCTCTCATACGGAGGTGGGAACCGGAGGCCGGGAAGGGCGCAGGAGGTCGATCTCAGCCGTCGAAGTCGGCCAGCACCTCCAGGACCCGGTCCAGATCCTCCGGCGTGTGGTCGGCGTTGATCTGCGTCCGGATCTCCTCATCGCCCCTGGGGACGACGGGGAAGGTGAGCCCGGTCACCAGGATCCCGTGCTGGAAGAGATGCTCCACCAGAGCTCGGGTCCGGGCTGTGTCCCGAATCATGAGGGGCACGACCGGATGCTCACCGGGGATGGTCTCGATCCCGATTCGGTCCAGTCCTTCTTCGAAGCGGGTCGTCAGGGCCCGGAGCCGATCCAGGCGCTCCTGGCCCTGGGGGGAATCCACCAGGTCCACGGCGGCCTGGCAGGCGCTGGCCTCGGCTGGGGTGATGGGGTTGGAGTAGATGTAGGTGGGTGCGCTCTCTCGGAGGAACCGGATGAGCCGGGAGTCTCCCACCACGTAGCCCCCGTTGACGCCGAAGGCCTTTCCAAGGGTCCCGATGAGGACGTCCACTGGTGGGCTCTCCGTGTANTCCTCCACGCCTCGNCCTCGGGGGCCGAAGGCTCCCACACCGTGGGAGTCGTCCACCACGACCACCACGTTCTCCGGGTATCGGTGATCGTGCTTCCGGGCCAGGGCCATGATCTCGTCCAGGGGGGCGTGGTCCCCCCGCATGGAAAAGATGCCGTCGGTGACCACCACGGCCCTGTGGGCCTTCCCCTCATTCTCCTGCAGTGCCTGGTCCAGGGTCTCCAGGTCCAGGTGGGGGTAGACCACCTTTCCCGCCGGCCGGGAGAGTCGAATGGCGTTGATGATGCAGTTGTGGTTCAGCTCATCACTGATGACGACGGTATCAGCGCTGATGAGGGGGGCCAAGGTCCCCAGGACGGCAGCGTAGGCCGAAGAGAAGATCATCCCTTCTTCCCGGTCGTGGAACTGGGCGAGTCTCTGCTCCAATTCCCGGTGGGCGGCGTAGGAACCGCTGATGAACCGGACAGCTCCTGGGCCCACCCCGTAGCTGCGCGTGGCCTCCTCTTCCGCCTGAGTAATCTGCTCCACCAGGGAGAGACCAAGGTAGGAATTGGAGTTGAGACGCAGGAACTCCCGGTCGCCGTGGCCTTCCAGATGAAAACGGGGACCTCGGTCTCCTCGAGGGGGGATGACTGCGGTCACGATCAATTCTTCACCCTTGGCGGTCCCTTCGTCCTCCAGTTTGGCGACATGGTTTGCGAGGGCGTCCAGCAAGCGGTCCTGGGGCATGGGTTGGGGTCTCAGGTAGAAGGGTCTGTGATGTCGAGTATGAAGGGGTCGTCGTCAGCCGGAGGGGACATCGACCGTGTGGGGGTGGCCCAGGTGGGCCAGCATGTCGTCCACCATCTCGTCCAGGCCGTAGGCCGGTGCCCAGTCCCACTCCTCCCGGGCAGCCGAATCATCCAGTCGGCGGGGCCAGGAGTCGGCGATGGCCTGCCGGACCGGATCCGGGTCGTAGGTCACCGCAAAACCGGGGATCCGAGCCTGCAGGGCCTGGGCCAGCTGAGCTGGCGTGAGCTGCATGGCCGTAATATTGAAGGCGTTCCGATGCCGGAGGCGTGTCGGATCTGCCTCCATGAGCTCCATGGCGGCCCGGACGGCATCCGGCATGTACATCATGTCCAGTTGGGTCTCCGGCGCCAGGAAGCAGGAGTACGAGCCGTTCTCCAGGGCGGCGTGGAAGATCTCCACGGCGTAGTCGGTGGTGCCACCACCAGGTGGCGCACTGTAGGAGATGAGACCCGGATACCTGAGTCCCCGGGTGTCCACCCCGAACCGGTGATGGTAGTAGTCGCAGAGGAGTTCGCCAGCCACCTTCGTCACCCCGTACATGGTATTGGGGCGCTGGATCGTGTCCTGGGGCGTCGGGTCCGGCGGAGTTCCAGGGCCGAAGGCGGCGATGGACGACGGGGTGAATACCGCGTATCCGTTGGTTCGGGCTGCCTCCAGGACCTGGACCAGCCCCCCCATGTTCACGGCATAGGCTTTCTCGGGATGTGCTTCCCCGACAGCAGAGAGAATGGCGGCCAGGTGGAAGACCACGTCGGGCCCGAAGCTCCCGGTGACCCGGGTCATGGCATCTCCGTCCGTACAGTCGAGGCGCTGGAAGGGCCCCCCTGCCACCACAGGATGGTCAGCGTCGGGTTCCCGGAGATCGGTGGCAAGGATCCGGTCTGAGCCCAACTCAGCCCTCAGGGCCTGAACCAGTTCGGTACCGATCTGGCCGGCGGCGCCGGTGACCAGCGCTCGTCGCATCTCAACTCCCTTTCATGTGTCGGTGGTTTTGCATAGGTCGATGTTCTTGCATGGCCTGGTCGCCTGGCGGAAGGCCTCTCATGGTCCAACGTACGGCCGGGCCGCAGTCCATTGGACTGTGGGCCCGAACGGCCTGCAGCCGGTCTGGGATCCTATCCGCTTCCGTCCGCGTCCGCTTCCGTCCGCTGCGGCCCTCCGCCCTTCCTCGTACGGCCCTCGTAATGTAGGACCGGGGTCTGGACCCGTCGAGTTGCGGTCTCTCTCCGTCAGGCGTTCTCCAGCCTTCCATCCGGGCTGCCGGATCGAGGCAGGG
>SL_3KL_010_SEDDRAFT_10000165_pt1 | contig 46570 bp, 35 predicted proteins | sample SodLakKL_010_SED_2_FD_10381 | JGI IMG/M metagenome (IMG submission 10381)
AGTTGAAGAGTTGAAAAGTTGAAGAGTTGAAAAGTTGAAGAGTTGAAGAGTTGAAAAGTTGAAAAGTCGAAAGGTCGAAAAGTCTAAAAAGTTGAGCTTAAGTATTTGATATTCACACCTTAAACTCTTAAACCCATCACTATTCTGTCTTCTGTCTTCTGTCTTCGCCCTTTCACCTTGTTGAATTATAAAATAATCAACCGATGAAAAAAAAAGGAAACGAACAACCACCCGACCATGATGGCCATGGCGGCCGGCAAGATCATGCATCCCACCGGGACAACAACAGCCATCATAAAGAGCATGGCCGCGGTGAAAAAGACGGTCATCATCATGACGACAAAGGGGGGCATGGGGGCCATGACCACTCAGATCATCACAAACACATGGCAGAAGACTTTAAAAAGCGCTTCTGGATTGCGCTGATCCTGACCATCCCCGTTCTGGTCCTGAGCGACACCATACAGCGCTGGTTCGGCTTTGAAGTAGATTTTACCGGACGGTCCTTTGTGGTCTTCGGGTTGTCGTCGCTGCTTTATTTCTATGGTGGCTGGCCCTTTTTAAAGGGGATGACCGGCGAACTGAAAAAAACCCAGCCTGGCATGATGACCCTGATATCCCTGGCCATCACCGTGGCTTATATCTACAGTTCGGCCGTTGTCTTCGGACTCGAAGGCCAGCCATTTTTCTGGGAGTTGTCAACCCTGATTGTGGTGATGCTTGCCGGACACTGGATTGAAATGAAATCGGTGATGCGGGCCACCAGTGCCCTGGACAAACTTATGGAGTTGATGCCCGATACGGCACACCGCATCGGTGATTCGGGCACCGAAGACATCAAAGCCGATGAGATCAGGGAGGGCGACAAACTCCTGGTCAAGCCCGGCGAAAAGATCCCTGCCGACGGCATCATTTATGAAGGTACCTCCTATGTGGATGAGTCAATTGTAACCGGCGAGTCGAAACCCGTAAAGAAAAAGAAAGACGATGAGGTAGTGGGAGGTTCGGTCAACTCCAAAGGATCTTTGAAGATCACCGTGAAAAATGCAGGAGAGAATTCATTCCTTTCGAAGGTGATCGATATGGTACAAAAAGCCAGTAAGGAAAAATCAAAAACCCAGCACCTGGGCGATAAAGCAGCTTTCTGGCTTACCATCATTGCCATTACGGTGGGGGTACTCACCCTGACGGCATGGCTGTTGGCAGGAAGAGAATTCAATTTTGCCCTTACCCGAATGGTCACCGTGATGGTAATCGCTTGTCCTCATGCCCTTGGGCTGGCCATCCCCCTAGTGGTAGCCATATCCACCTCGGTGTCGGCAAGCAGCGGATTGCTGATACGCAACCGCACCAGCTTCGAAAACTCCCGGAAAATCAATGTGGTGGTGTTTGACAAAACCGGCACACTGACCCAGGGCAAGTACGGGGTTTCCAGGTACGGCTCGCTAAATGAAACATATGACAAAAACCAGGTGCTGGTCTATGCCGCTGCAGTGGAAAAGGAATCGGAACATCCCATCGGCACCGGCATCGTGAACAAAGCCAGTGAAAAAGAACTGGACATTCCCGATCCTTCCGATGTGGAAAACATGTCGGGCGAAGGCATACTGGGGCGGGTGAAAGACAAAGAGGTGAAGATTGTAAGCCCGGCTTACCTTGAGAAAAAGGAGATATCAGTAAAAGACAAGCAAAAGCCGGAAGAAATGGAAACCCTGGTCTATGTTTTAATTGATGACGAAGTTGCCGGTTATATTGCCCTTAGTGATTCCCTTCGGGAAACTTCGGTGGAGTCGGTTGAAAAATTGAACAAAATGGGTATCGACTGCTATATTCTTACCGGCGATAACGAAACAGTAACAAAGAGCATTGCCGGCAAATTAAAACTCAGGGGGTATTTTGCCAATGTAATGCCCGATCAAAAACAAGATAAGATCAAGGAGTTGCAGCAAAAGGGTAAATTCGTCGCCATGGTGGGCGACGGGGTAAACGATGCTCCGGCGCTGGCACAGGCAGATGTGGGCATTGCCATCGGATCGGGCACGGACGTGGCGGCTGAAACCGCCGACATCGTGCTGGTGGAAAACAACCCGGCAGACGTGGTCAAGCTCATTGGGTTCGGAAAGGCCACCTATCGCAAAATGATCCAAAACCTGATCTATGCCACGGCTTACAATGTGGTGGCCATTCCCCTGGGCGCAGGGGTGCTGTTTTGGGCTGGTATCATGATCAGCCCGGCCGTAGGAGCCATCTTCATGAGCCTGAGCACGGTGGTGGTGGCCATCAACGCCCAGTTTCTGAGAAAGAAACTGGCATAGACCGCTTCACAGGGAAAAATATCAGGATAGCTGAACCAATTGACCAGGAATGCTGTTTCATCTGCACATGCTTGCTGGACAAAACGCATATTTAAGCCCTTTCTTGCTGTTGTTATTCCTGCTCGCTCTTACCGGGCAGCAAGCAACCTATGCCCGGCTCCTGGCTTCAGCAGATGCGGCAACCCCCGACACCCTCTTTATCGACACCCTGGGTGCCGACACCATGGTGGTTCACCTGCAGGAAACCGTGGTCACTGCCTTCAGCCGCACCCAAAACCTCATGGATGTGCCCGGCTCGCTTACTTACATTGGGGGAGAAGTTCTGGAACAAAGCAAACCTGCATTCAACCTCCTTCCTGTCCTGGATTATGCACCGGGGGTATTTGCCCACCAGGGTGCCACCAACACCAGCAGGGTCACCATTCGTGGCATCGGAGCCAGGGTACCTTATGCCACCGGAAAGATCAGGGCTTACTTCAACAACATTCCCCTGACCAATACATCGGGGGTGAGCTTTGTTCAGGACATCGATCCGGCAATCATCGAAAGCATGGAGGTGATCAAGGGACCTGCCACCAGCCATTATGGGGCCGGACTGGGAGGCACCATTGTTATAAGGGCCAGACAACCCGCAGCCCGCAGCAGCGGGTTCAGCAATACGCTGCAGACCGGATCTTACGGCCTGTTCCGCAACTCGCTGCTTGCCGACTTTTCAGCAGATGGATGGGGCAGCAGCTTGGTATACAGCCATACACAGAGTGATGGGTACCGTCAGAACAACCAATACCGCCGCGATGCCCTAAGTTCGGTAACCCAGTTCGCTGCGGGACAAAACACCCACATGACCCTGCTGATAGCCTTTTCTGATCTTAAATCCCATATCCCGAGTTCGATAGATAGCCTCACCTTTATGGAAAGCCCCCGGCGGGCTGCCGATAACTGGATGAAAACCCGCGGATACGAAAACAGCAGCCGGCTGCTTGCCGGCTTGAACACCTTCTACCGCATCCATGCGAAACTGTTTGCAGAAGCCAGCCTGTTTTGGATAGGGCACGAAGAAAAAGAAATGCGGCCTTTTGACGTATTTTTCGAAGAAAGGTCCACCCTCGGGACCCGTGTCAGCCTGAGACGGCAATGGCCCCTCGAAGGCAACCACGTTGAACTCAGCGGGGGCGGCGAAGCGTTTCTGGAAAACTACCTGTACAGCAATCATAAGAACCCGGGCGGTGAGGGACGGGTAGGCGAAAAGTTCAGCGACAACAGGGAAAGGGTAGGCTTTTTCAATGCGTTCATTCAGGCCGATGCCCGGATCAACCGCTGGGTGTTTTCGGCCGGGGGCAATCTGAACCACAACAGCCTGAAGTACTTCGATCTGTTCCAGCATGGCGAGAATGACCTCTCGGGCAACTACAGTTACGGGTTTATTTTTTCACCCCGCCTCAGTTCTGCCTTCAGATACCATGACCGCCACAGGATGTTTGCCACGCTGAGCCACGGGTTTTCACCTCCCGCTCTGTCGGAGACACTCACACCCGGGGGACGGATCAATCCGGACATCCGGCCCGAGAAAAGCTGGAACATCGAATTCGGTTTACGTGGGCAAAGTGCCGGCAAAGGGTTCTTTTACGATCTCAGCCTCTACCGCATGCGGGTCGAAGACCTGCTGGTGGCCGAAAGGGTGGGTGAAGACGCCTGGGTGGGGAAAAATGCCGGCGAATCCCTTCATCGCGGAGTGGAAGCCGAAATACACTGGATCGTATGGACTCAGCGAGGAAACCAGGGCCGCTCAGGCGATGAATTGTCGGTGCGTGCCAATTTTTCCTACAATCATTTTAATTTCACCGACTTTACTGACCGCGACCGCGACCACTCGGGCAACCGCATTCCCGGAGTACCCCGGGAGGTACTTTTCGCAGGGATGCAGCAGCAATGGGCCATGGGGGCCTACGCCGGCATTTCCTGGCAGCATGTGGGCCGCATGGCCATGAACGATGCCAATACCCGTTTCTACGGATCCCGGGCGCTGCTCAATCTGACGGTGGGTCAGCGCATCCGGTTTTCTCCTCACTGGGAGGCTGAGGTCTTTCTTTTTGCCAACAATCTGCTTGATCGTCACTACGCCTCGATGATATTGGTTAACGCCCCTTCGTTCGGAAGCCAGCCAAGGTATTATTATCCGGGACTTCCACGCCATTACCGCGGAGGCATAAAGGTTTTTTTCCGGTAAGCTGTTTTTTTGCTACCTGGTTAAGGAACATTGGATAATTGGCAGTATTTCCCTATTTTAGCCCGACAAACGTTTTGTTTATTTCTGATTCCGGGCTAAGCCATTGCCGCCATAATCCGATCAATTACCAATACGGCCGCCTCATGAATACACCATCCGAAACCGAAAGCGGTCAAAACCCACCGGGAAACGAAGAAAAATACCGTTTGATCCTCGAACAGGCCCCTCTGGGCATTGTTATCTCCGATGCAGAAGAAAACACCCTGATTGTCAATAAGAAGTTTACCCTGCTGACCGGTTATACAATTGCCGAAATGCCCTCGGTAAAGGCCTGGTGGGAACTGGCTTATCCCGACCGCGATTACCGTAACCGGATCAGGCAAAAATGGACGGCCGCCATCTCATCGGCCAGGGAAGCGGGCAGCGAAGTTCCCCCGGTCGAATGCCGGGTAAGGTGCCTCGACGGGAACTTCCGTTATTTCGACATTAGCTGCTTTTCGACCGGACAGATCAACATCATCAGCTTTGCCGACATTACCGAGCACAAAAAAATAGAAGAATTGCTCGACGAGCAGCTGAGATTCCAGAAAATGATCGCCCGCATATCCTCCGACTTTGTCAGTGTCACCAGCCATAATCTGGGAGAAAAGATCAATACCATGTTGAAGGAAGTCGGCTTGTTTTTCGAAGCCGACCGCAGCTACCTCTTCCAATTCTCGGCCGACCAAAAATCCATGCACAACACCCACGAATGGTGCAATCAGGGCATCCCGCCAAACATCAGGGACTTTCAGAATTTTCCAACAGAACTTTTGCCCTGGTTGAAAAATCAGGTGTGCAACAACCAGGTGGTACACATTCCCGATGTAGATGATCTCCCGTCCGGAGCTTCGGCCGAAAAGGCAGAATTAAGCCATCACCGGATCCGGTCCCTGCTGTGCATACCCATTTTGGGCCGTCAACAGGTAACCGGTTTTTTTGGCTTCGATATGCTGAAGAACAAAAAGCAATGGAGCGGCCACCAGATTAGTTTTCTGAAAATGCTGGCCGACACCCTGGCCGATGCCAGGATCAAAGCCGACGCAGAAAACAAACTGATCTCCGCAAAAGAAAAAGCCGAAGAAAGCGACCGCCTGAAGTCGGCCTTCCTGGCCAATGTGAGCCACGAGATCCGCACCCCGATGAACGCCATCCTTGGTTTTCTTGAACTGTTGACACAGCCAGGCCTTGCACAGGATATCAGGCAAAGGTATATTGAGATCGTCAACAACAGCGGACAGCGTTTGCTGAAAACCATCAACGACATCATCGAAATATCGAAAATCGAATCGGGGCAGATGGAGGTACTAACCACCGGTTTCGACCTGGAAGAAGTCATGCGGTACCACCGCGAACTGTTTGCCCCCGACGCCGGCGCAAAGGGGCTTCAACTGATACTATCCGATCACCTCAGGGGCGAAAAGGCCATGCTGCGTGCCGACAGGCAAAAAGTGGAGAGTATTCTGACCAATTTACTGAACAATGCCATCAAGTTCACCCGCGAAGGCCAGGTCGAATTTGGGAATTACCTTCAAAACAACAGCCTGGTGATCTATGTGAGGGATACCGGCATCGGCATCCCCGAAAACAGACAGGAAGCCATCTTTGAGCGCTTCGTACAGGCCGACCTGACCTTTTCACGCCCTCACGAGGGCACCGGGCTGGGCTTGTCGCTTGTAAAAGCATACACAGCACTGCTCAATGGGAATATCAGGGTCGAGTCTGCGCCCGGAAAGGGAACCGCTTTCTATTTTTCCATCCCCTACAGGCCCGTAGCCGGCGAAAACAGCTTTGGCAGGGATCAGGACAGGGTTCCCGGCGATACTGCCTCCAGGCCCAGGGTATTGATCGCCGAAGACGACGACAACAGCTATCGCCTGCTGGAATTCATACTCAGAAATGAACCCCTGGAGTTGTTGCACACCAAAAACGGAGAAGATACCGTGAGGGCGCTCAGGGAAGATCCGGGCATTGCCCTTGTTCTGATGGACATCAAGATGCCCGGTCTCGACGGCCTGCAAGCCACCCGGCAGATCCGGGAATTCAATCCGGAGGTACCCATCATTGCCCAAACGGCCCATGCCCTGCCCGGAGATGAAAAAAAGTCGCTGGAAGCCGGATGCACCCATTACCTGCCCAAACCGATCGATCGCTTAAAAACATTGGCGTTGATCCACCAATACATTGCCAAAAACCAGCAACCATGAAATACACGCTTAAAAAAGCCGGGATCTGGCTTGGGTTCTATGTAGTGCTTGCCCTCTTCCCCCTGGGCCTGGGCATCATGGGCAACCTTCCTGCATCCAGGGGCTTTGCCCTCGAACTCGGGGTGGCACTGGGTTTTATCGGTCTGGGACTGCTTGGTTTGCAATTCCTGTATTCCGGACGTATCCGTCAAATCGCCCCCAGTTTCGGCATGGACAATCTGATCCAATACCACCGGGAGATGGGCATCATTGCCTTCTTATTCATTCTGGCACACCCCATCATCATCATTTCGGCCGATGTGGATTTTTTGTCGTATTTCGACCCAGACGAAAATTTACCAAGGGCCGTTGCCCTGATCTTCGTAATACCGGCAACGGTATTGCTGATCGCATCCAGCCTTTGGAGGTTGCGCTTTGGCCTCAGTTACGAAAAATGGCGGCTGGTGCACGGTGTTCTTTCTCTCGGGGTATTGTTTGTGGGCGCAGCCCACAGCATACAGGTTGCCCATTACCTGGAAAGTTTATGGAAACAGCTGATCCTGGGCGGGGTGTTCGTTTACTTCGGTTACCTGGTTGTCCATACCCGACTGGTCAGGCCCTGGCTGAACCTCCGTAAGCCTTACCGGGTGGCCGATGTGATCGCCGAACGTGGCGACAGCTGGACCCTGGAACTCGAACCCGAAGGCCATGAGGGGAAAAAATTCGAATGCGGGCAGTTTATGTGGCTTAGCCTAGGACCCACCCCTTTTTCGATGCAACAGCATCCATTTTCAATCTCTTCGGCCTGCACCAGGCGCTCACTCTCTGTCACGGCCAAAGCCCTGGGCGATTTTACTTCTACCTGGAAAGACATCGAACCCGGCACCAAGGCCTTTCTGGAAGGCCCTTTCGGCTCTTTTACCCCCGTACCGGGGAAAAATCTCTTCATGGTGGCCGGCGGCATCGGCATCACCCCGGTCATGAGCATGATACGGACAATGCACCAAAGGAAGGATCCCCGAAAGGTGGTGCTGATCTATGGAAACCCCGACTGGGAAGGAGTTACTTTCAGAGAGGAACTGGAAGAGATCAGCCGGCAAATTGATCTGAAGGTGTTGCATGTACTGGAAAATCCACCGGAAGGCTGGAAGGGCGAAACCGGATTTGTTGACATTAAGATGCTGGATAAATATCTTCCGTCCGAACCCGAAAGTTTTGCCTATTACATCTGCGGCCCCAAGCCAATGCAGGATGCGGCCGAGTTGTCACTGCGCGATCTGGGCATCGACTGGAAGCTGGTCTATTCCGAACGATTCCAAATTATTTGAACCGGATGTGTGATGCGGGAAGGACGGAAGGTAGAAGGTAGAAGGTGGAAGGTAGAAGGTAGAAGACAGAAGACAGAAGACAGAAGACAGAAGACAGAAGACAGAAGACAAAAGCCAAAAGCCAAAAGCCAAAAGCCAACAGCCAAAAGCCAACAGCCAACAGCCAAAAGCTAACAGCCAAAAGCCAAAATCTACCTTCTCATTTCTTGCTTTTAAATAAACACACAAATACATGAAAAAGGTCAGAAAACACAAACATTTGCTGTACAAAAGCATTCGCCGCATTGGTGACATGATGGGGATACTGCTGCTGCTGACGGCCGTTTTTTTTGCGCTCTGGCGCTGAATGCCCGGGGTTTTACAATAAAGAAGGAAGGTGGAAGGTGGAAGGTAGAAGGTGGAAGGTAGAAGGTAGAAGGTAGAAAGAAGGTAGAAGGTAGAAGGTAGAAGGTAGAAAGTAGAAAGTAGAAAGCAGGAAGAAGAAAGTTGAAGAGTTGAAGAGTTGAATATCAAATACTTAAACTTTTAAACTTTTAAACTTTTAAACTTTTAAACCTATTAATCACTCATCCTGCCCAAACAAAAAAAACATAAAAACATAAAAACATCATAAAAACATAAACACATGAAGCTCAGACTGCTGTGCGGAATCATGATGCTGTCGGTTGCGTTCAACTCCCTTTCGGGAAATACCTCTAACAATGAAATGCCCCTCCGGGATTTTCAGCTCAGCATACTTCCATTTATTGGCACCGAAGGCCGGGAAGTGGTGCAACACCGGTACCGTTTCAGCATCAATCTTCTAGCCGGAACGACCGGAGGCATTCAAGGAGTCGAAGCGGGCGGCATACTGAATTTGAACCGCACAGACGTTACCGGTATTCAGCTGGCTGGGTTTGGCAACCTGGCTGGGGGCAGTATTCAGGGTCTGCAGGCAGCCGGTTTTGCCAATGTAAGCGGAGGCCACCGGCAGGGATTTGCCTGGGCCGGATTTGCAAATGTAAGCGGGGGCCACCGGCAGGGATTTGCCTGGGCCGGATTTGCCAACGTCAGCGGGGGCAGCCACCAGGGCTTTACCTGGGCCGGTTTTGCGAACATAAACGGTGGCGGTCATCAGGGCTTTGCCTGGGCCGGTTTTGCGAACATAAACGGTGGCGGCCATCAGGGCTTTGCCTGGGCCGGTTTTGCCAACGTCAGCGGGGGCAACAACGAAGGTGCTATCCTGGCCGGTTTTGCCAACGCCATTGGGGGACATCACCGCGGACTAGCGCTCGCAGGCTTCGCCAACAAGACAGGTAATGGCTCCCGGGGTTTTCTGGGAGCGGGATTTGGCAATATTTCCAGGGGGGAGATCCTGGGCGTGCAACTCGGCGGATTCGGGAACGTCAGTAAAGGCGACACCCAGGGGGCCCAACTGGCCGGTTTTCTCAATATCAGCCGGAATATCCGGGGCATTCAGGTAAGCGGGTTCATCAATGTGGCAAATACGGTTGAAGGACTTCAGCTAGGGTTCATCAATGTGGCCGATACCATCAGCAGGGGCGTCCCCATCGGCTTTCTGAACCTCATCGGCCGGGGCGGTATCAGGCAATTCGAGTTATCGGCCTCCGACGTGGTCCATTTGTCGGCTGCATTCCGCACAGGGGCGCATGGGTTTTACAATATTTTCTCCTATGGCACCCGTCCCTTTACCGACGTACAATTCAGCGGCCTTGGCTACGGGGTGGGGACCGGGGTCAATGTCCGCGAACACATGGGGCTTCAGCTCGAACTGCATTCCACTCCCCTGCACCATCAATGGAGATGGTGGGGGGAAAACCCCGACATCCTGAACGAAATAAGGCTGCATGTGGGTTTCCGGTCGGATACTTCCCTTGAGCTGTTTGCCGGTCCTGTGGTCTACAATCAGGTAAGCAGGGAAGATCCCGATACCGGAACAGCTGGGAAAAATATTGCCCACGGCTGGATTTTTCATGAAGACCAATGGGGCGATTACGCTGTCCGGTGGTGGATGGGCGCCCGGGGAGGGCTGAGGGTAAACCTGCGTTAGGCCCGCCCCCGCTCGTCATACATTGTACCGGTAACCGGTTTTAATGCGCACCCCAGACCTTCCTTTGGCGGCGCACTTCCCTCAGCAGGCAGGCCAGGCTGGGGATGATGATCACGGGTTTTTCCAGTTTTTGTCCGATGACCCTGACCGTATCCAGAGTATACCGGTTGCCAAAGCCAATCAGCACATCCACTGCACGGACCTTTAAGCTGCCGGCAAGCCTGTTCACCTCCTCTTCGCTGAATTTACCCGGGAAACAGATTTTTTCTACCGCTATCCTGTTTTCCAGCTGAGACAAATAATTGGGCAATATGTCGTCAAACACCACAGGATCGGCAACTACCAATGCTCTGCTTCCAAACCGGCTTACTTCTGCACTGAGTTTTTCAATGGAATAAGGTCCTTTTATCTGATTATCTGGATAAGACATGGTGGCATACATCATGGGCGTGGTATTTTTACGATTTCGATATTATCAAGGGAAAAGTTTATGCCAAAACGCAGCCGGCAACCAGGATAAAACCCTCAGCAATCAGTCCGGATGACCATCATCCTTTGCAAAACGACCACTATTCGCTGAGATACAGCCAAATCGCACAAACACTCCTTTTAAATTCTATCCCTGAGAGGGGAAAGCTGATCAATAGGCGTGGGTCTCGACGGCAGATTTCAGGAAAAAAATTCCACAGGTGTGGGTAAAAAGGTTCTGCAGTTAAGCATAAAAAAAACCCCTTCATCATGAGGGGGTTGAATTACCGGAGGTCTCGAGCGGATTCGAACCGCTGTAGGAGGTTTTGCAGACCTCTGCCTAGCCACTCGGCCACGAGACCCTGTATGCTGCCGCAGCAAAAATAACGGATTCGTGCCACATTGCCAAATACACAGCAGAAATAGTTTCCTTAGCTTGGGTGCATCAACGACGCCGCTACCCTGCCGGCAAAAGAGCCATGGCCTAATTGGGCGAAGGATGTATCGAAATGCCCGGCGAGGGGACGGCATGCTGCGACAAGCAGGCCGGACATAAACAGCCATTGAAGGTGTCCTGAAGCCATACCAGCTTTTTTGGGGTGAGCCTGTAGTCGTTGCACCAGCAACCGGCATCATGCATGCAAAGGAAGAGAGTGCCACAAGACGGGCAGGTTTTTTCGCTGGCTCCTCTTTTCTCTGTCATGGACAACAGTTTTTTTATATGATGAAAGGCCTGGGATCAGGACCACTGCATCTATCCGGCAGCTTGCTCCATCTCCAGGCTCACACTCTTCATCTGCCCTCCCATGGGAGGGTTCATTTTCGATACCCGGATGCGGATATGCCGGATGGCCGGAAAATGCCGGAACAGGGCATTGAGGATACGCCGGGACAGGTGTTCAAGAAGATGGCTTTTGGCCGACATGGATTCCTTCACCACCTGGTATACCTCCTGGTAGTTGACGGTGTCCTGCAGATTATCAGTTTCTTCGGCCTTCGAAGTATCGGTTTCCACCTCGAGGTTTACAATAAAGCGGTTTCCTATCAGCTGCTCTTCCTTAAAATGGCCGTGATAGGCATAAAACTCCATTTCTTCGAGGAGGATCTTCGTCATAGCCCGTGGTTTTACATACCCTACAAATTTACACTACTTTTTTATTGATCCGCACAAAAAAAAGCTGAAGACAGAAGACAGAAGACAGAAGACAGAATAGTGATGGGTTTAAGAGTTTAAGTTTTGAATATCAACTACTTAAGCTCAATTTTTCAACTTTTCAACCTTTCGACTTTTCAACTTTTCAACTCTTCAACTCTTCAACTTTTCAACTCTTCAACTTTTCAACTCTTCAACTTTTCAACTTTTCAACTCTTCAACTTTTCAACTTTTTAACTTTTCAACTTTTCAACTCTTCAACTTTTCGACCTTTCGAGCTTTCGACTCATCACTCACTACTCATCACTCATCACTTTTCAGACCTTTGGACATATTTTTCGTACTTTTGGACTGCCGGAGAGCTTCCGGACGCTGGCGTTCACTACACCATACAAACATGAAAGAAGACAACAAGCACAGCGGGCAGGGCGGATCGCTCAATTTCCTGGAGCAGATCATCGAAAAAGATTTGGCCATGGCCACTACCGGGGGCAGGGTTCACACCCGCTTCCCTCCCGAACCCAACGGCTACCTTCACATCGGGCACGCCAAGTCCATTTGCCTGAACTTCGGGTTGGCCGCCAAATACAATGGCAAATGCAATCTGCGTTTCGACGACACCAACCCAACCAAAGAAAACGTAGGCTATGTTAACGCCATCAGGGAAGATATCCGCTGGCTGGGTTTCGACTGGGAAGAAAGGGAGTATTATGCATCCGATTACTTTGGGGAACTCTTCGACATGGCCGTTGTTTTGATCAGACAGGGGGATGCCTATGTTTGCGACATGAGTGGCGAAGAAATAGCCGCCGGTCGTGGTACTCCTTCGGTGCCCGGGAAGATCAGCCCCTGGCGGGAGCGCCCGGTCGAAGAAAACCTGGAACTGTTCGAGAGGATGCGAAAGGGTGAATTCCCCGATGGCAGCCGCGTGGTCAGGGCAAAGATCGACATGGCATCGCCCAATATGCACCTGCGCGACCCCGTCATGTACCGCATCATGCATGCACATCATCACCGCACGGCCAATAAGTGGTGTATTTATCCGATGTACGACTGGGCCCATGGACAGAGCGACTACCTCGAAAACATCACCCATTCCATCTGCACCCTCGAGTTCGAGGTGCACCGCCCGTTGTACAACTGGTTCCTCGACAAACTGGGGATCAGCCAGAACAGACCCAGGCAGTTTGAATTTGCCCGCCTCAACCTGAATTACACCGTGATGAGCAAACGCAAATTGCTCGAGCTTGTCGAAGGCAGATACGTGAAGGGATGGGACGATCCGCGGATGCCCACCATTTCGGGCCTCAGGCGACGGGGTTACACCCCTGCCTCCATCAGGGTCTTTTCCGACAAGGTGGGCGTGGCCAAGCGGGAGAACGTGATCGACATGGCCCTGCTGGAGTATTGCATCCGCGAAGACCTGAACCGCAATGCCCCCCGGGTGATGACAGTAATCAACCCGGTAAAGCTGGTCATTGAAAATTACCCCGAAGGCCAGGTCGAAGAGCTCCAGGCGCTGCGAAATCCCGAAAAGCCCGAAGAGGGCTACCGCAAGGTGCCTTTCAGCAAAACCCTTTATATCGAACAGGGCGATTTCATGGAAGACCCACCGAAGAAATTCTTCCGGCTTTCGCCGGGCAGTGAGGTAAGGCTGAAATATGCCTATCTGATCCGTTGCGAAAGCGTGGTGAAAGATCAGCAAGGCAACATCACAGAGATCCGCTGCACCTACGACCCCGGAACCAAAAGCGGCATGGCCCCCACCAGGAAAGTAAAGGGGACCCTGCACTGGGTCAGCGCAGCACATGCATTGGAGGCCGAGATCAGGCTGTACGACCGTTTGTTTGAAGTGCCCGACCCGGAAAACGTTGCCCAGGGAGGGAACTTCAAGGACAACATCAATCCGGCTTCCCTTCAGATAGTCCGGGGGCTGGCAGAACCCGGCCTCAGGGATGCCATGCCGGGCGAGCGCTTTCAGTTTGAACGCACGGGATATTTCTGCGTCGATCCCGATAGCAGCCCCGGCAGCCTGGTCTTTAACCGGACGTCAAGCCTGAGGGATTCATGGGCAAAAATGAAAGACAGCCAGGGTTGAGGTGTTTGCCGGCATCCGGGCGCGATCGGGGAAGAGCAGTCTGGTTTTATTTTTAAAAATATCGTATCTTTGCGCACCTGAGATTGTCCTGTGGTGTAATTGGCAACACGTCTGATTCTGGATCAGAAGAGTCCAGGTTCGACCCCTGGCAGGACAACCACAAATAAGATTGGGACATATCGGTCGATATGTCCCAATTCATTTACAGATATAGCAAACGGCTTAATCGTAAAATACCATGAGTCTTCCGGTACAAGTTTTTATTTTAGGACTGACCACTGTTTTTTTGGTACTGGCAGTGGTGGTGGCCACCGGGAATGCCATCATCTGGTTCGTGAACCGTTTTTTTGAACCCACTCCGGTTGTTGTGCGCATCCCCGAAACCCCGGTTTCGCCTGCTTCCATCGACCCAAAACGCATCGCGGCCATTACGGCGGCCGTCAACGCCCACACAGAAGGTGAAGCCAGGATCGACAAAATCGAAAAAGCCTAAAGAATTGAAGAGATGAAAAGTAAACCTTTCAACCTTCTTGACTCATCACTTACTACTCATCACTCATCTCTTTTCCGGTCTTCCCAAAATATAAAAATTATAAACACATGAACAAAATAAAATTCTCCCTCGTTTACCGCGACATGTGGCAGTCATCGGGCAAGTACGTGCCACGCGTCGACCAGTTAACCGCCATTGCCCCCCACATGATCGAGATGGGCTGCTTTGACCGCATCGAAACCAACGGAGGTGGTTTTGAACAGATCAACCTGCTTTTCGGGGAAAACCCCAACAAGGCAGTTCGTGAATGGACCAGGCCCTTAAAAGAGGCCGGCATCCAGACCCATATGCTCGACCGCTCACTCAATGGATTGCGGATGCGGCCCGTCCCGGCCGATGTGCGCAAATTGATGTACAAGGTCAAGAAGGCCCAGGGGGTCGACATCACCCGCATTTTCTGCGGGATGAACGATCCGCGCAACATCATCGACTCCATAGGGTATGCCCGGGATGCCGGCATGATCACCCAGGCAGCGCTCAGCATCACCTTTTCGGAAGTACATACCGTTGAGTACTACATCGAGCTGGCCGAAAAGGTGATTGAAGGCGGTGCCGATGAAATATGCCTCAAAGACATGGCCGGCATCGGCCGGCCGGTGTGGCTTGGCAAGATCGTCGAGGGCATCAGGGAGAAATATCCGGATATCCCCATTCAGTACCATTCTCACTCGGGACCCGGATTTGCCATGGCTTCCATATTGGAGGTGGTCAGGGCCGGCGTTGAATTCGTCGACGTGGGCATGGAGCCCCTTTCGTGGGGAACCGGCCATGTTGATGTGCTGGCCGTGCAGGCCATGTTGAAAGACGCAGGCTTTGAGGTACCCGGCATCAACATGGATGCCTATATGAAGGTCCGCAGTATGAACCAGGAGTTCATGGAAGACTTCCTGGGCTATTTCATCAATCCGGCCAATCGTCACATGAACTCTCTGCTCATTTCCTCGGGGCTGCCCGGCGGAATGATGGGCTCGCTGATGGCCGACCTGGAGAAAAACCTCACAGACCTGAATAAGTGGATGGACAAAAACAACAAGCCCAGGCTTACCGAAGACCAGTTGCTGGTCAAGCTCTTCCAGGAAGTGGAATACATCTGGCCAAAGGTAGGGTACCCGCCCCTGGTGACCCCATTCAGCCAATACGTCAAAAACCTGGCTGTAATCAATGTCTCCCAGTTGGTAAAAGGCGGTGACCGATGGAAAATGATCCCCGACAATGTATGGGACATGCTGACCGGGAAACTCGGCAAACTGCCCGGAAAACTATCGCCCGAAATAGAGGAAATGGCCCGGAAGGAAGGCAGGGAAATCTATGAGGGCAACCCACAGGAGCTCTATCCCGACAAACTCGATGAGTTCCGCAACGAAATGGATAAAAATGGCTGGGGCTACGGAAAAGACGATGAGGAGCTTTTCGAGCTGGCCATGCATCCCGAACAATACCGTCACTACAAAACGGGGGCAGCCAAACAGGAGTTTGAGCAAGAACTGAAAAAGCGTCGCGAACAGGGTGGCGGTCTCTACCCAAAAACCGGGGCCTCTGCGCCCTTACCTCAGGCCGCAACCCCCCTGCGCCCAACCACCATGATGGTGGATGTAAATGGGGAACAATTCAGGGTGAGCCTGTCCTATGGACAGCAGGAAGAACCCCCGGCATCCGGGCAGGCCGGAACTCCCAAACAGGACGTGGCAGGAAAAGCCGCCGAAGCCCTTGCCCAGGCAGGCAGCGGCGAACGCATGGAGATCACCTCTCCGCTCTCAGGAAATTTTTACCTCACCAAGGATCCGAGTGAGAAATCGGTCAAAGCTGGCGACACGGTAAATAAGGGTGATGTGCTGGGTTATATCGAAGCCATGAAAACCTACAATACCATCCGCAGCGACAAATCGGGCAAACTGCTGGAGATCGTTGCGGCAAACGGGAGGGAGGTTTCTGAGGACGATGTGTTGTTTGTTCTGGAAAGCGACAGCTAGCCAGGGCAAGGGATTCAAACTGAAATTCAAACCCTCTTTATTGACCGGGACGCATGGAAGCATTGAAAAGAATCTATGAGATCACCGCTTTTGGTGAGCTGGCTACCCAGCCGGGAGTGATCCTCATGCTGGCCATTGGCATATTCCTGTTGTTTTTGGGGATACGCAAAAAATACGAACCCCTGCTGCTGGTACCCATCGGCTTTGGAGTGATCCTGGCCAACCTGCCCGGAGCGGGCATGGGCATCGTACCCGAAGAAGCCGTGCGTTTGTCCGACGGCCGCTACATGAACCTGTTAGAAATCGCCGGTGAGTACGGTATCATGAACTACCTTTATTATATGCTCATCAAAACAGGGTTCCTTCCTCCCATCATCTTTTTGGGAGTGGGGGCCCTCACCGATTTCGGGCCCATGTTGCGCAACCTGAGGCTGTCGTTGTTTGGTGCAGCGGCCCAACTGGGCATCTTTACGGTGTTTTTTGTTGCCATTGCCGTGGGCTTTACCCCACAGGAATCGGGGGCACTGGGCATCATCGGGGGAGGAGATGGCCCAACGGCCATCTATATCTCCATTTTGCTCGCCCCGCATATGCTGGGCCCGATCGCCATCGCGGCCTATTCGTACATGGCCCTGGTGCCGGTGATCATTCCCCCCGTGGTCAGGGTACTTTGTAACAACAGGGAACTGCAGATCAACATGAAGGCGATGGACAAAAAGTATCCGCCTACGCGTCAGATCAGGAACATGAGTGCGATCAAAATCGCCTTTCCCATCGTACTCGGCATCATTGTTGCTTTCTTTGTGCCCACCGCCGTGCCCCTGGTAGGCATGCTGATGTTTGGCAACCTCATCCGGGAGATCGGGGTGGCCACCGGCCGTCTCTCGGAAGCGGCCACCGGCCCCATACTGAATACGGCTACCATCTTCCTGGGGTTGGCCGTGGGGGCCACGATGACCTCGGTCACCTTTCTCGACATACGAACCCTGGGGATCATCTTCGGCGGTCTGGTGGCCTTTGCCATCTCGGTAGCCGGCGGTATTCTGGCAGTTAAGCTCTACAACATATTTGCAACAAAGAAGATCAATCCGCTGATCGGTGCCACTGGCCTCAGCGCCGTACCCATGGCCTCAAGGGTGGCCAATGAGATCGGCCTCAGGCACGACCCCGGCAACCACCTGCTGCAATACTGCATGGCCAGCAATATTTCGGGGGTGATCGGCTCGGCGGTAGCAGCCGGTGTGCTGATTGCCTTTCTGGGCTAAGCTTTTTTCGGCCGTACTTCCTGACGTACTCCAATGCGTTCCCGCATCAGCGAGGAAATCTTCCCGATCATTCGCAGGCAGCACTTATCAAAGCAGGCATTCAGGTCATATCAAAAACTTTCTTATTTTAGCGGCGGGAAACAGTGAAATGCACTTTCTGCCCTCAGGCCGGCATGTAGTCAAGTCCGGCAAACCCATGGGCAGGTTTTCCGGTTACAAGCCCCAAATCGCCCAGTCATGACAAAAAAAACCTTCCTGCTGCTGGCCGCCGCCCTTGTGCTGCTGGCGGTGACAATATTCTTTATCACACACAGTATGAAAACACCCTGCTATCAACTCGGAGAACTTCCCGAACGCTTTGTCCACCAGCACCAGGTAAGCGATTTCGACACCAGGGTGTTCAATGAAAGGCGGCAGCGGGTCGTTGCATCCATTGACGCCGATATCCTGATTATTTCGGCAGCCCCCCGCCACGATTTCAGGTACCTTACGGGCTTTCCCGAAAGAAGCGGCATCGCCGTTATCGAGCCTGAGGGGGAGGTTGCCTACCGTTTGTTCGTAACCCCCTGGGAGATCTATACCGTGATGTGGACTGGAGAGGTGTACGGCACCGAAGGGGCTTTGGAAAAGTTCGGGGCCAATGAGGCCTACCCCCTGGACGAATTTGAGAAAATGTTGCCCGGTCTTTTGCTCAACAAGCAGCGAATTGCCGTACATGGCGATGACCAGCGCATCAGAACGGCCGTAGAAAAAGTATTGCAGCAGCAGGATCGCCGTGCAGAAATTACCGACATGACACCCATACTACACGAGCACAGGGTATTTAAAGATCCCTGGGAAGTAGCGCAGCTGCAGCAGGCCGTTGATGTAACCATAAAGGCACATAACTACATCATGCAGACTGTGAGGCCGGGGCTGGCCGAATATGAAGTACAGGCAGGGATCGAATACATATACCGGCGAAACGGGCTGAGCGTGGGCTTTTCGTCCATTATCGGATCGGGTTCCAACAGCTGTCTGCTGCACCATACCCGTAACGACCGCACCATGAACGATGGCGATATACTGCTGATCGATATCGGGGCCGCCAGCCTTGGGTCCTATGTGGCCGATATCACCCGCACCATCCCCGTCAGCGGAACCTTCAGCCCCCGGCAAAGGGAGATCTACGAACTGGTGCTCATGGCCAGCGACAGAGCCATGGAAAAAATGAAGCCCGGTTACCGCATGCTCGATTGCAACCATGAGGCCACCTCGGTATTGGTCGAAGGACTGCACCGCATGGGGCTCATTCCCGACACCACCTCGTGGTGGCAGAAGCGCTTTTACATCCAGCACCGGGTAAACCACTACATCGGACTGCAGGTGCACGATGTGGGCAATTATGGTTTTGACACCCAGAAACGGGACGAACACATCCTGACTCCTGAGATCAGGGGAAGGGAACTGGAATCCGGAATGGTGCTGACGCTCGAACCCGGCCTGTATTTTATGGTGGGCATGCTCGATGGCATTCACGAGATGTTCGGCCACCTGGCCAGCAAAGAAGAGCTAGATGCCTTTGTTAAACAGGTTCGCCCCATCTACGAACACTACGAGGGCATCGGTGTGCGCATCGAAGACGACATCCTGATTACTGACGACGGATATGTGAACCTCTCGGCCCATGCCCCCCGCACCGTAGAAGAAATCGAAAACACCATGCGATAAATCAGTGAAAAGACATTTGTTTAAAACCGGCTGTCCTCTATCTTCCCACATCCAGCCACTGCACTTACTCCCACTACCATGCCCCTCCGATCTGCCCGTCCCGCCTTCATACTGATCTTTATACTGCTGATGGCTTTTCGATTCGCGGCAGAGGCGGCGGACAACACGGCCTGGATCAAAGCGAACCATCCCTACGCCCTGCTCGAAAGCGATACGATCGACCTGGGCGTGCTTGCGCAGGGCAACAGGGCCAGCGGGCAGATCAGGCTGACCAACCAGGGCAGCGGCGAACTGCTCATTGCCAGGGTAAGGAGTTCGTGCGGGCTGATGACCCCGGCCTGGCCCGACAAAGGCATCAGGACCGGCAAAGAGGCAGTTATCGGTTTCCGTTACGACACCCGGAGGTTGGGGCCTTTTACGCGAAAGGTGATCATCCATACCAATGCCTGGCAGCGCACACTCGTGCTGACAGTCATCGGCGAGGTGGTTCCCTGACATACTGTGGTATCCCCTGAGAAATACAAAAAGATTTGCCATCTTTGCCGGTGAAATGAAAGAGCCACAATGGTTCATCCAAATAATCCCACAATCACGACAATATGCCACAGATATCTGAAAAAGGACGCCTGATGCCGGCGTCGCCCATCCGCAAACTGGTCCCCTTTGCCGAACTGGCCAAGAAAAGAGGAACAAAGGTGTACCACCTGAATATCGGCCAGCCCGATATCCCCACACCCCAGTCCATGATCGATGCCATGCACAAACTCGATGTGAAGGTGATCGAATACAGCCATTCGGCCGGCATCCTCTCGTACCGCGAAAAGCTCTGCGGGTATTATGCCAAACATGGCATCCATGTTACCCCCGATCAGATGATCGTGGGTGCAGGCGCCTCCGAGGCCATCTTGTTTGCCGTGCAAAGCTGCCTGAATCCCGGCGACGAGATCATCATCCCCGAACCTTTCTATGCCAATTACAACGGATTTGCCATCAGTGCGGGTGTCAGGGTCAAGCCCATTATTTCGAACATTGAGACCGGATTTGCCCTGCCCCCCATCGAAGAGTTCGAAAAGGCCATCACCCCAAAAACAAAGGCCATCATGGTGTGCAACCCCAACAACCCAACCGGTTACCTTTATTCGAAAGAAGAGTTGGGCGTGCTGCGGGAGATCGTGGAAAAGCATGACCTCTTTTTGTTTGCCGACGAGGTATACCGCGAGTTCTGCTACGATGGCAGCAGCCATCATTCGGTGATGCAGCTCCAGGGGATTGAGGACAACGTGGTGCTGTTCGACTCGGTGAGCAAGCGCTACAGCGCCTGCGGCATCCGCATCGGGGTGATGGTATCGCGCAACCAGGAGCTGATGGCCACCGCCATGAAGTTCGCACAGGCCAGGCTGAGTCCGCCCTCGCTGGGTCAAATTGCTGCCGAAGCCGCTGTGGATACCCCCGACAGTTACTTCGACGAGGTCATCGGCGAATACCAGCAACGACGAAACACCGTGGTGGAAGCCCTGGGCAAAATGGAAGGGGTTATCTGCCCCACCCCGAAAGGGGCCTTCTATGTGAATCCCCACCTGCCCATCGACGACAGTGACAGGTTCTGCCAGTGGCTGCTCGAAGAATTCAGTTACCATGAACATACGGTGATGCTGGCCCCTTCAACCGGGTTTTATGCCACCCCCGGCGCCGGCAAAAGCGAAGTGCGCATTTCGTATGTACTGAATGTGGACGATCTGAAAAAGGCCATGAAATGCCTGGAAGAGGCATTGAAATCCTACCCTGGCCGGACCTTATAAAGAAGGTGGAAGCTGGCCGGAGATGCCACCAGCCCCCTCCGGGGGGCGGCTCCGCAACAAAAGTTTCTCCCGTATGTATTTCCCGGTATGGGAGGCGGCACATTTAGCCAGGTCTTCGGGGGTGCCTTCGAATACCAGTTCCCCGCCCCTGTCACCGCCTTCGGGGCCGAGGTCGATGACCCAGTCGGCGGTTTTGATCACCTCGGGGTTGTGTTCGATCACCACCAGCGAATGCCCGTGATCGATCAGGGCGTTAAAGGCCCCGAGCAGCTGCCCGATGTCATCAAAGTGGAGCCCGGTGGTGGGCTCATCGAAGATGAAAAGTGTTTTGACCGGATTGTCTCCTTTGGCCAGGAAGGAGGCCAGTTTGATACGCTGCGCCTCTCCCCCGCTGAGGGTGCTCGAAGGCTGACCCAGCCTGATATATCCCAGGCCCACATTGGCCAGGGGCCTCAGCCGGGCAGCGATGCGGCGGCAAACCTGCGGCGTTTCGCCTGCGCTTTCAAAGAATAAAATGGCTTCTTCCACTGTCATGTCGAGGATGCCGGTGATGCTCTTCCCAAAAAATTCCACGTCAAGTATCTCGTCCTTGAAACGCCTTCCCTTGCAGCTTTCGCATTCCAGCACAATGTCGGCCATGAACTGCATTTCGATCTTCACCGATCCCTCGCCCTCGCACTCGGGACAACGCCCGCCATCGATGTTGAACGAAAAATACCCCGGTCTGTACCCCCTTGCCTGGGCCAATGGCTGGGCAGCATAGAGATTTCGTATCTCGTCATAGGCCTTCAGGTAGGTAACCGGATTGGAACGGGAGGATTTACCAATGGGGTTCTGGTCTACGTATTCGATCGACTGCAGGCTGCAGACATCGCCCTCCAGCCCGTCGAAGAGCCCCACCCTGTCGCCATAGCCTCCATGGGCCTTTTTCATGGCCGGGAAAAGGATGTCCTTTACCAGGGTACTTTTCCCCGAACCGCTCACCCCGGAAACCACTGTCATCACCTGCAGGGGGAATTTCACATCAAAACCTTTGAGGTTGTGCTGCCTTACTCCCTTTAATGCAATGTACTCTTTCCAAGGGCGGCGTTGCGATGGCAGGGGAATCTGTTTGCGGTGATTCAGGTATTGGGCCGTAAGGCTTTCAGGGTGCTTCATCAGCTCGGACAGGGGGCCCTGGAAAACCACTTCCCCTCCGTGAATGCCGGCCAGGGGTCCGATGTCGATCACCTGGCCTGCCGCACGGATGATGTCTTCGTCGTGTTCGACAACGATCACGGTATTGCCCAGGTCGCGAAGCTTTTTCAACACCCTGATCAGCCGGTGGGTGTCGCGCTGGTGCAGCCCGATGCTGGGTTCGTCGAGAATATAGAGCGAACCCACCAGACTGCTGCCCAGTGAGGTTGCCAGGTTTATCCGCTGCGACTCACCTCCCGACAGGGTGTTTGACAACCGGTTAAGGCAGAGGTAGCCCAAGCCCACGTCGTTGAGAAATCCGAGGCGGCTGTCGATCTCGGTAAGCAGGCGCTTGCTGATTGCCTTTTCGGATGGAAGCAGCTCCAGTTCACCGAAAAAGGCTTGCAGCCGCTCCAGGGGCATCAGCACCAGTTCGGTGATGGAACGCCCTCCCACCTTGACATAAGCGGCGTCTTTGCGCAAACGGGTGCCCTTGCATTCGAGGCAGGGCGTCTTACCCCGGTAACGCGACAACATCACCCGGTATTGAATCTTATAGGTATTTTCCTCCACCATGCGAAAGAAATCCTTTAGCCCCTTAAAGTAGCGATTGCCTGTCCAGAGCAGATCTTTTTGCTCATCGGTAAGTTCTTTATAGGGCTTATGGATGGGAAAGCCGAACCGGTAGGCTAGCTTCACAAGACGTTCTTTCCATTCGCCCATCTTTTCGCCTTTCCAGCAGGCGATGGCCCCCTCGTACACCGACAGCCGTTTGTCGGGTATCACCAGGTCGGGGTCGATACCGATCACGCTGCCAAAGCCCTCGCAGGATTTGCAGGCGCCATAGGGGTTGTTGAAGGCAAACAAATTCGGGCTCGGCTTTTCGAAACTCATGTCATCGCGCTCGAAACGGTTGGAGAACGTTTCGCGTTTGGTGTCACCGTCCCGGGCGTATTCAAGGAGGCACACACCTTCCCCCTCGTAAAAGGCAGTTTGCACCGAATCGGCTATCCTGGCGCTGAGCTCCCCATCGTGGGGGTCGATCCCAAAGCGGTCAACCACGATAAAAAGTCCGTTTCCCTCCTCAAGCAAAGCCTTGCCGGCCAGGTAATGCTCAATGCGCACCACCTCGCCCCCGTTACGTACCCTGGTAAATCCCTGCTGCAACAACACAGCAAGTTGCTGTTGCAGATCACGGCCGTGTTTTCTGATCAGGGGGGTGAGCACCGCAACCATGCTGCCCCGGGGCAACAAAAGGCAGTGGTTGACCACATCGGTCACCGTATCGCGTTTTACCTCCTTGCCCGAGATGGGCGAGTAGGTACGGCCTATTCGGGCAAAGAGCAGCTTTAGGTATTCGTACACTTCGGTGGAGGTACCTACGGTAGAGCGGGGGTTGCGGGCGTTTACCCGCTGTTCGATGGCAATGGCCGGTGAAATGCCCTTGATGTAATCAACCTCGGGCTTGTGCATCCGCCCGAGAAACTGCCGGGCATAAGCGCTCAGACTTTCCACATACCTCCTCTGACCTTCGGAGTATATGGTGTCAAAGGCCAGGGAAGATTTTCCGGAACCCGACAAACCGGTAATCACCACCAGACGGTTGCGCCTGATGGCCACATCCACCCCTTTCAGGTTGTGAACCCGTGCTCCCTTAACCAGGATATAATCCTGAGGATCAAGCGCATCGAACTGAAGATCTGCCTGTTTTGGCATGGCTGTGGCTGGTATTGAAAACGAATCTGCAAAGGTACGATTTATTTATCGTACAGGCGATGCTGAACCCCTTATGCAGCCGGGCAATAAAATATCCTCAGCAAATGTCCGTTTCAGGAACTTTTCGTACCTTGGGTTCCCGTGAGCCGGGACAGGTCTTTTTTCCGGGACATCGGCAACCGTTTGCCGGGATGAATTGTTGCAGATGAACGGGCAAGTATCGCAACAGCCCAGGTAGTGGGTTTTTTAATCGCCGTTTTGGCTCCATCGGTCCCGAAAAAAAAATTTTGAAGTTAGATAAAAAAACATTTATATTTGCTACACGTATAAAGATAGGGTATAAACCCCCGATTTACTCACCTTAAAAAATGGAGGACGGACTATAGGATAGACTCTTACGCTAATTGACCATTACAGGAGGCCATCATGAAGATTGACCGCAGTGTGATTAGCGATCAGGAGCTGATTCGTCTTTTCATTTCCGGAGACCACAATGCCATTGAGCATTTGATCAACCGTCACCAGCGCAAGCTGTTTTCTTACATTATACTGATAGTCAAAGACAAACACCTTGCCGAGGACATTTTCCAGGATACCTTCATTAAGGTGATCAACACCTTAAGATCGGGTTCCTACAACGAAGAGGGCAAGTTTCTTCCATGGGTCATGCGCATTGCCCATAACCTGGTCATCGACTATTTCAGGAAGTCTAAACGTATGCCCTTTCTGGAAAACAGCGAAGGATACGACCTGTTTGAAACCCTGAAGGTTTACGACGAAACCATCGAAGACAAGATCATCATCGAACAGATCCGGGGCGATGTAAAAAAGCTGATCGAATTCCTTCCCGATGAACAAAAAGAAGTGCTTAAAATGCGCCATTACCAGGAGATGAGCTTCAAGGAGATCGCCCAAACAACCGACGTCAGCATCAATACGGCACTGGGGCGGATGCGCTATGCACTGATCAACCTGCGCAAACTCATCCAGGAAAAAAATATCATCCTGACCAGGTAAGCTGCCGGACTGATGCGCCTGCTTTCGAACCGGTGCGACCCACCGGTTTTTTGATTTTTGGTTTTTGGAGTAACTTTGGGCTTTTGCAGAAAGCATTTGCCGTAACAGCCAGGAGCGCATGCCAGTCGAACACAACCAGCCGCTGAAGAAGCTGAACACATTTGGAATGGACGTTTCGGCCAGGTTTCTGGCCAGGATAAGAAATCAGGAAGAACTGAGCGGGCTTCTGGCCTCATCAATCTATCGCGACAACCACCATCTGGTTCTTGGCGGCGGCAGCAATATTCTGTTTACCGGAGATTTTGATGGTCTGGTCATTCATATGGATGCCCGCGGCATGGAGGTGGTCGGCGAAACCTCCCATCAGGTGTTCCTGAAAGTACAGGCAGGCGAACCCTGGGACCCCTTGGTGGCGTTTTGCGTGGACCGGGGATGGGGAGGGCTGGAAAACCTGTCGCTGATCCCCGGACAGGCAGGCAGCAGCCCGGTCCAGAACATCGGGGCATACGGGGCTGAGTTGAAAGATTGCTTTCACTCCCTTGAGGCCCTTGAAAAAGACAACGGGAAAATGCGTGAGTTCTCCAGGGAAGAATGTCAATTCAAATACCGCGACAGCTATTTCAAACAGGAGGGCAGAGACCGCTTTATCATTATGTCGGTGACCTTTTGCCTGAACAAGGCGGCAGGGCCCAATACCCGCTACGGCAACCTTGACGAAGAACTGGAAAGTATGGGGTGCCGCCGGCCTGGCATCGCCCATGTAAGAGAAGCCGTATGCCGCATACGGCGCAGGAAGCTACCCGATCCGCAACTTCTGGGCAATGCCGGCAGCTTTTTTAAAAATCCGGTGGTCGGGCACGGAACCTATAGCAAACTCAAGGAAAGATTTCCGGGCATGGTGGCCTACCCCGGGGCCGGACAGGTAAAGCTTGCTGCCGGATGGCTGATCGAACAGGCGGGATGGAAGGGAGTGAGGCAGGGTGAAGCCGGGGTTCACAGCGAACAGGCCCTGGTCCTGGTCAATCACGGGAATGCAAGCGGGGCCGGCATCCTGCAACTGGCCAGGGAGATCATGCAGAGCGTTGAACACAAATACGGCATCCGCCTGGAGCCCGAAGTCCTGATCGTATAAACGTTTTGAACCCATGAGAGCGCCATGTAAATTGCCAGGCAACAGGAGGTTGATCTTGAGACAGAAGGTGGAAGAAAGTGAGTTTAAAAGTTGAGAAGTTGAAACCCCGGATCCATAAACCCTTAGACCCATAGACCCTTAAACTATTTTGACTCATCACTCACTACTCATCACTTTTCAAACCTTTCCTACGTTTCCGAATTATAAAAATTACGAACTGATGAGAAGAAGAGATCCATTAATGAACGAGGTGGAAAAAGCAGGGGCCATCACAGTTATCATCGTATGGTTGCTGAGGATCTTTTTGGGACCCGAACTGAATTTTGTCCTGCTGGTGGCCACCACACTGCTGTCGGTGTATTACCTGTGGTTTGGCTTTTTTATCTTTAACAAGATACAACCGCCCGACCTGCTGCGCAAAAAGGTAAGGGAGCACATCACCCCCTTTCGCCTTGTTGCCAGCATCCTGATGGGCCTGGTCATATCCTATGCCCTGATCGGGGTGTTGTTCGGATTCTTTTTCTACACCGGGATGCAGTTTATGCTGGCGTCCTCGGTGCTCTTGCTCGGATTGCTTGCCGGAGCTACCATCACCTGGCACTTCATCAGAAAAACCTCCACCGGCCTGGGCCTGCGCTTTTACCTCAGGGCCGGGGTGCTGATGCTGTTTTTGTTGTTGTTGTGGGCTCCACCCCTGGAAAAACGACTCAAGGTGCTCTACAGGCAAAATCCGGGCTTCATTGAGGCATACCTCGATTACCGGGCGAATCCCCACGACCAGGAAGCCCTGGAGAAGCTGAGGGAAGAACGCAGTCATTTCAGGTAGTTGCGCCGCACGGGCGGCATCATTTCAGTCCAAGCTCTTTTTGCATGCGCTGAAGGCGATGGAGCAGGCTGATCCTTTTTTCCTCGTAATGAGACGGATCAGATAAGTTTTCGCTACAACCGAAATAGAACTTGATCTTAGGCTCAGTGCCCGAAGGCCTCATAGTGATCAGGCTGCCGTCTTCCAGGAGAAACTGCAGCACATTGGCACGAGGCAGGTCGATGGGATGGATCTCGCCCATGTAGAGATCNTTTTCTGCTCCCGATTGGTAATCGCGTATCCGGGCAATGGTCAGGCCATCGATTTCTTTTGGGGGATCCTCCCGGAAGCCCTCCATCAGCTCGCGGATCTCCCTGGCCCCTTCCCTGCCCTTTTTGGTGACCGAAAGCAGGGTTTCGACATAGAGGCGGTAGTTGGCATAAATGCCGATTAGCAATTCGTACAGGCTCTTCCCCTGCCCTTTGGCCCAGGCAGCTGCCTCGGCAAGCATGCAGCAACTGATTACCGCATCCTTGTCGCGCACATAGTCGCCAATGGTGAAACCATAACTTTCTTCCCCGCCACATAAAAAACGCTTGCTGACTTCCAGCAGCCGCATTTTTTCGGCAATGTACTTGAATCCGGTAAGGACATCCAGGCATTCCACCCCGTAAGCGCTGGCCAGTTCATTGAGCAGCTCGGTGGTTACGATGGTCTTTACGATGTATTCGTCTCCACGGAGCTTCCCCTGTTGCTTCCACTGTTCCAGCACATAAAAACTAAGGATGGTGGCCAGTTGGTTGCCATTAAGCAACACATAGGTGCCTTTCGGATCTTTTACGGCTGCTCCCAGTCTGTCGCCGTCGGGATCGGTGGCCATTACCAGTTCGGCCCCATGCCTGGCGGCAATTTCGAGGGCCATGTCGAAGGCAGCGCCTTCTTCCGGATTGGGTGAGGCCACGGTGGGGAAACTCCCGTCGGGGCTGTCCTGTTCGGGCACATTGTAAATACAGCTGAAACCAAAAGCTTTAAGGGCTTGGGGCAACAGCCGCACCGTTGTGCCGTGTATGGGGGTGAACACTATAGGCAGGTTGTGGTATTTTTTAATGGATTTTGGTGAAAGTGAAAGGGTTTTGATGGCTTCGATGTATTTTTTATCGAAGGAGTCATCGAGTATTTCAATCAGCTCCTCTGCCCGGCCAAAACGGATGCCGCTGCCAGGATCCACCTGCTTCACTTGGGCAATCACATTGTGGTCGTGGGGGGGCACCAGTTGTCCGCCGTCATCCCAATACACTTTGTAGCCATTGTATTCTTTCGGGTTGTGAGAGGCGGTGATCATAACCCCGGCACGGCAACCCAGTTCGCGCACGGCAAATGACAGAAGGGGGGTCGGGCGAAGGGCATCAAACACATAAACCTTGATGCCATTGGCCGAAAACACCTCGGCGGTGACCGAAGCGAAGAAGTCGCTGTTGTGGCGGCAATCGTGGGCGACAACCACACTGGGGGGGCGGTCGTCAGGGAAAGACTTCAGCACATAATTGGCCAGTCCCTGGGTGGCCATGCCAATGGTATATTTGTTGACACGGTTGGTTCCCGGGCCCATTAAGCCCCTTAGCCCCCCGGTGCCAAATTCCAGATTGCGGTAAAATGCCTCCGCCAGAGCTTCCGGCGGCCCCTTGATCAGTTTTTGTACTTCCTCCCGGGTGGAGGCGTCGAAAGACTCGCCCGTCCATTTGCGGGCACGTTCGATGATTTCTGCATCAGGGTTTCTCATGTGTTCAGAATTTTATGTTTTGAAAAGTTGAAAAGTTGAAAAGTTTAAGTAACATATATTCAGGCTCTTAAACTTTTAAACTCTTAAACTCTTAAACTCTTAAACTCTTAAACTCTTAAACTTCCTACCTTCTACCTACCACCTACTACCTACTACCTCCTTGTCCCGTACTACCTGGGACGCAGGTTACTGGGCGTCATTTTATGTTCCCGCCTCATTTCGAATATGTCGGTCGAAATGGAATGGTCCCCGATGAGGTGTTTGGCAAAGTAGTCGGCCGTGAGCCAGAAGTTGTACTCCGTAAAGTTGCCATAACCATGGCGCTGTCCGGTCATGATGAACATGTCAAAGCGTTTTTTGGCCTTGATCAGGGCATCGGCCATACGGAAGGTGCCGGCCGGATGCACGTTGTTGTCCATATCGCCGGTAGTCAGCAAAAGCTTGCCTTTAAGGTTTTTGGCAAGTTCCGAATTGGTTTCGATGTCGTAGATAAACTTCACTTCCCCTTCGTTGTTGATGATCTCCTTTACACCGTGGTGCTTTTCGCTCCACCACCGGTTATAGATGTTGTTCTCGTGGTTGCCGGCACTCGACACAGCTACCTTGAAAAAGTCGGGATATTGCAGCATGGCTGCCGTCGACATGAAACCGCCGCCCGAATGACCAAAGATACCAACTTTGTCGATGTCGATGAAATCATACCGGTCGGCCAGCTGTTCGGCCCCGTACTTTTTGTCGGCCAGGCCGTAGTCGCGAAGGTCGCCGTAGCCATAGTTATGGTACCACTTGGATCGGTTGGGGTGCCCCCCGCGGTTGCCCAGGGTCACCACAACGAATCCGATCTGCGCCAGCCGGTCGAGGCGGTCCATGTTGCGCGAAAAGGTGGAGTTGACAGCTTCGGTCTGAGGGCCGGGGTAAACATACATGATCAGGGGATATTTCATTGCAGGATCAAAATCAAAGGGTTTGTAAATAACCCCGTAAAGGTCGGTCACCCCATCGGCGGCCTTCACCTGATATGGTTCGGGAAAGCGGTAGCCGGCAGCCATAAGGTTCGAGAGGTCGGTCGTTTCCAGTTCCATGACCAACTCTCCTCTGGTGTTTCTGACTTCCGAGCGCGGAGCGGTATCCACCCTCGAATAGTTGTTTATAAAATACCTGAACGAATCGCTCATTACCGGGCTGTGATCGTAATTGCCGGGATTGAGCAGCCTCATGCCGGAACCATCGAGGCCGATGCGGTACAGATGGGAATAATATGGATTTTCGCCTGCCTCCCGGCCCTTGGCGGTAAAATACATGACCCTGTTCCTTTCGTCGATCTTTACAATATTGTGTGCATACCAGGGCCCGGTGGTGATCTGCCGGATCATATTCCCCTGATTGTCATAAAGGTAAAAATGACCCCACCCATCGCGTTCCGACCAGTGGATCAGCTCCCTGCCACCATTAACCAGAACGGGGTTGCGGGTATCGACATAGGTATTCATCCTTTCCCCGACCAACACCTCCACCTCGCCGGACAGCAAATTGGCGCGGCAAACATCGTATCGCTTCAAATCACGGCTTATCCGGGTAAAAAACAACTCGTCGGACGAAGGCGACAACCAAATAGCCGGACGGTGATCTTCGAGCATCTCTATGTGGGTACGGGGCATCCGGGGCAGGTTCAGGGATTGGTTCCTGAAGGCAAGCACTCCCAGGGTATCGCCTTGCTGTGACTCCATGTCAAACACCCACAACTCTGCTTCGGCCAGGTGTTCCTCGCCCGGCATCTGATATTGATAGGTCTGCAACTCGGGCCGGGGCTCCGATAGCGAATTAATTACCCAAAGGAATTTGATATCGCGGGTATCGTTGCGCACCAGGGCAAACCGCCTGGAATCTGGCGACCAGACAATGTTGGCACCCCGGCGCTTTTTTTGTTCTTCCTCAATTTTCTTCTGGTCATCGTTCATCCCGGCTGTATATCCCCCGCCAAAGGCATAGTACTGCTCCCCATCGGAGGTCAGGCGGTGTTCTACGATGGTGGTGTCTTCTTCGTTCTCGAGGGCCTTCAGGTAATTTTCCCTGTCCATCCAGAACAAATTGTAATCGCGGGCAAACACAACATAGGTGCTGTCGGGCGATACATTGGCCCAGCTTTTGGGGTCCATTTTCTCCTCCTCTTCTATCTCGGCAAGCCGGCCGGTGTCCATGTCGAACTCCAGATAAAACGTTTTAGTCTGCTCGCGGGTAGGACGGGGTGCCGGTACGCCATTGTCTTCTTCCAGCTCCTGCTCGTCTTCTTCCCTTTCCCTCAGTTCATCGTCCTCCTCCTTATCGCCATTCTCATCTTCCTTGCTTTTTTTATCGTCTTCGGGAACCTCCATGATTTGTTTGCTCTTCACTTCAAACCGGAAAAAACGATCGCCTTTCACAAACTCGGGTTTGATATCGGGCAGGTTCTGATGGCCGTAAGGGTCTTTGGTGATCAGTGTCAGCTGCCTTGCCATCTCGTGGTTATCGAACAAGAAATCTTTCGACAGCCTGTCCAGGTCAACCAGGTAATAGAATGTGCCTTCTGAAGTTTTGTAACTGTACCAGAACCTGTCGCCCGTTTTTAACCAGTTGGGATTTACCGAGGTACTGAATACCATGCGGCTGATCTTGGTCGGCGAAAAGCGTTCGGCCATGCGGTAATTGGTGGTGTTAACCGGCACATTCTGTGCCTTCAGGCCGGCAAACGCTGCCAAAGAGACAACTGCCAGCACAAAAACAGATTTGAGTGTAGGATGCATTGATTTACGAATTGAGATTTAAAATTTTTTGCGGGGCTATATTATGAAAAAAAACAATGCTGACAGGCAAAACCGGATGTTTTTCGGAAATTGCAAGACATAAAAAAAGCCACTATCGATCAGTGGCTTTTTTTTTGTGCCCGGAGCAGGACTCGAACCTGCACGATGTTACCATCACTAGTCCCTGAAACTAGCGCGTCTACCAATTTCGCCATCCGGGCGGGTTGATCAGTACCTTTAAGAACTCATTTTTGCCTGGTGCCCAGGACAAGACTCGAACTTGCACGGACTTGCGTCCACTACCCCCTCAAAGTAGCGTGTCTACCAATTTCACCACCTGGGCAAAAATGCCTGGCAAAATTACATAAATTCTTTTGAATTCCATCAAAAAAAGCAATCTTTGTCGTGCTTTTCCGAAAACCGGACCGAAAGCCCAAACTCAATCAGCGGATGCACACACCAGAAACCGGCGACTCCAGTATTTCTGCCCCCGTCCTTGAAATGCTCACTGTAGCCAATGAATACTGCCTGTTTTTTGAATCGGCCGAAAAGTATTCCAGCCAGGATATCCTGGGCTATTTTCAAAAGATCGCCCCTTTGCTTTACCTGAAGGGGTCGGTGATGCCTTCGGCAGAGCCCCCCGACGATATCATAGCCGAACGCTTTGTTACGGAGGAGGAATGGGAACAGATTTTCAAGATGTTGCGGGCCAGGTTCGGCGATACCGACATTTTCTATGTGCACGACCACAACAACGACTCGGTGGAGGCCAGCCTCTCGGAAACTATTGCCGACGTATACCAGGACATGAAAGACTTTGTGATGCTGTACGGACAAAACACCCTGGCTGCCCGGCAGCATGCCATCGCCATGCTAAAGGGTCTGTTTGCCACCCGCTGGGGCCCCGGACTGATCAATTCACTGGGGGCAGTGCATCAGAGGCTGTTTAGCGAAGATATTGATCCCGACCTGTTCGCAGGAGAAAACCAATGGCTGATTTGAAAAACATTGCCGCCCTTTGGACGTTAAGCATAGGGGAAGGAAGAAGATAGAAAGTAGAAGATAGAAAGCAGAAAGTTTAAGAGTTTAAGAGTTTAATATCAAATACTTCAACTTTTCATCTTTTCAACTTTTCAACTTTTCAACTTTTCAACCTGTTGGGATTTTCCCGGGTTTTAACTGAAACACTGCCTGCGGGCATTCGATAAACGACATTTCGACATTTCATACGTTGACTACTTTTCGATGCTATTAAAGAAAATACATATGAGCAGATTTTTGTGGATTTTTCTGTTGTTCTTCATCTTGTCGCAGGGGTGCGGCCAGGCAAAACAGGGCCACCACATCAGCATCCGGCTTGAGGGGCTGAGCAATACGGAGTGCTACCTTGCTTATCATTTCGGCAACCGGCAATACCTGAAAGATACCGCCAGGGTGGACCAAAACGGCCTGGCGGTCTTTCAAGGGGCCGAAGCCCAGCCACCGGGAATCTATATCCTGGTATTGCCCGACCAGCGCAATTTCGAACTCATCATCGACAGCCACCAACATTTCAGCATGGAGGTTGATCCCGATGATGTTATTGGCTCGGCCACCTTTGAAGGTTCGCCCGGTAACAAGGCGTTTTATTTTTACCTTGGCACTCTCCGTGAAAAAAGCATGCAGCGTCAGACCTGGCAACGGGAAATGAACGACCCGGATACTCCGCCTGACCGGCTGGACACACTGCAGCATAAACTTGAGACCGCAGACAAAAAGGTCGGGAGCATTCAGGACAGCCTGATCGCCAGGGATCCCGATGCCCTGCTATCGAAGGTATTGCTCGCACAGCGCGATCCCGAACTTCCCGGCATGCCCCTTACCCTCAACGGTGTGCAGGACAGGGAACGAATGCACCGCCTGCTTACCTGGCACTATTTTGACAACATCGATTTCGCCGACGAACGCCTCCTGCGCACCCCTGTATACCACAGCAGGTTGCGGGTATTTTTCAACAACGTGCTGATGCAGCACCCCGACACCGTCATCGCGGAGGCCGACCGGGTGCTGGAAAAGGCCAGGGCCAATGAGGAGGTGTTCAGATATACCTTGTGGTTTTTGACCAATCATACCGAAGTATCCCAGGTAATGGGCATGGACGGGGTTTTTGTCCACCTGGTCGATGAATACTACCTNAAGGGTGAAGCTCCCTGGGTGGATGAAGCNACACTGCTCCGCCTCGAACAACGCGCCGGGAACCTCAGGACGCTCTTGCTGGGGAAGGAGGCCCCGGATGTCACCCTCTACGATACCGCCGGCGACCCGGTGAGCCTTCATCAGGTAGAGGCCGATTACCTGATCGTGTATTTCTGGGATTCGGAATGCTTTTACTGCCGGGAAGCCACCCCCCTGGTCAGGGAAGCGCATCAACGGCTCAGCGACAAAGGGGTCAAGGTATTGGCCGTAAATACCGAAACCGACAGCAGCAAATGGAAAGAGGCCATCAAGGACCATCCTTCCGCCTGGATCCATGTGAACGACACCCGGAACATTTCGGGATTCAGGGATGCCTATGATATCTATGCCATACCCACGATCTTTATCCTTGATGCCCGGAAGCGGATCCTGGCCAAACAGATCGGGGCTTCCCACATCGAAAACTTCATCCGTCAACACATGCGGCAAGCTTCTTCACAACCCCAAACCCAATAAGGGTTCACCGGGGAGTGGACGTGTTCACCGGTGTTCCTCGCGTAAAAGGTCGTTGATTGTTTTTACCGGGTTGAAGGTGATCAATGGTACCTCCACAAACACGGTATTCCAGCCGGCCATGGCGCCGTTCCATAAACCCGGACGTTCGAGGGCCTTGAGTTCCTGCCCGTCTTTCGATTTATGACTGATGAAGCCGGTTTGGGGGTCTATGAATTGATTCAGATCGAAAACCTCGCCCCGGTAGTTCCTGATGGAACAAACGATGTCGACGGGATTAAAGTGGGTGGCTTTTTCCACCAGGCCCGATTGCAGGGCATTGTCCATGTCTATTTGCGACAGCTCCACGATCTGCAGCGAGGATGCCCCCGTTTCGGGATCCCTCACCCAGAAGGGACCTCCTCCGGGTTCGCCCTGGTTTTTCACCATGCCGCAAACCCGCAGCGGCCTGTCCAAACGGGATCTCAACACCTGACTGCCCGGCTGAGGGTCGGCGGGGAACACCGTGCTGTCGATGCACAGCTCTTCAACGGCGAAATCGACTGCCCGTACATAGTCTTCGACGGGCAGCGCCCCCTGATCGAGGCGTTGCAGCCACCGGTACACTTCCTGCTGCAAACCAAGCAACAGCCCCCCCAACACCTTTTTGTACAGTATGGTCTGCTCCTTGAGCCGGTCGGGGACCACGTTGTCGATGTTTTTGATAAAAATCAGGTCGCCCTCCAGCTCATTCAGGTTCTCGATAAGGGCACCGTGGCCTCCGGGACGGAACAGCAGGCTTCCGTCCTTCTCACGGAAAGGGAGGTTGTCGGGTCCCACGGCAATGGTGTCGGTAGATGGTTTCTGGACCGAATGCCGGATGGTGAATTGCACCATAAAGCGTTTTTGATATTGTTCCTGCACCGATTCAAGCCTTGCACGGAACCTTCCGATATGCTCGGGCGAGAGGGTAAAATGAATGAGCACATTCCCTTTCTGGTCGCAGGCATAATATGCGCCTTCTACCAGGTGTTCCTCCATGGCGGTACGAAGCTCCCGGCTGTACCGGTGAAAAGCGATCAGGGCCTTTGGCAGAAAGGCGTATTCGAGGCCGGATTCAAACAGCAAATAGTCGAGCAGGGGCAGGTAGTTCCTGTTATCCAAAAGATGTCTGGCATCCAGATCGTCCTTGTCCATTGCCAGGACGAGTTCGTCCCAGAAAGCAAATTCGTGCAGGCGTTCGAAAAATTCGCGGGCGCTGCCGGAAGAAGAAAGCAAGGCTTCCGTTTCGACCCCGGCCATCAGCAGTTCCCGCCACTGGAACAGCTCCTTGAACATTCGCGAAGCCGCACCGCTGGCCGGCACGAACTTTTCTACGCGAAGCTGACTGCTTTGGTCGTCGTAGAAAGAAGCCATCTTTTTCAGTTGACCGGGTTCCAACTGCCGGATGCCGTCGCCGGCAGTGGCCGGGCGGTCAAGCCGCAAGGGGGGGAAACCCTGTTTGAACCATTCGATCTGCTCCAACAGGGTTTCGCTGGAAATCCCTTTTTCCTTTAACTGTTTATGATCACGTTCATTCAACATATTGCGGGGTTTGATCAGCCCCCGGTCCGGACGGGGATCCGGCATCCGGGAAGCTGAAGCTGGTTTGCCATTAGACGATCGTTATTCAAAGATACACATAATTGAGATTAAACGGCATACCGCCCGTTCAAAACAGCGACACGGGTCCTGCAAGGCATTTTTTCGTAATTTCGTCCCGAAACAACACATCCTACGCCCATGTTCAATGCCTCTAAGCGCAGCAACGGCGAGCAGGTACGCGCCCAGTCACAAAAAATACTCGAGAGTCATGTATTTCCTGAATTGCTGCAGGATATCCCCAATGTACTCATGATCCTCAACGAGAACAGGCAAGTGGTTTATATGAACCGAAACCCTGTCGAACCTTCTGAAGCCATCCCTGAAAGCGAGGCCGGTAGCCGGCCGGGAGAATGCCTGGGCTGCATCAACCTGGAAAAAGGGGCCCTGGGTTGCGGATCGTCGCCTTTTTGCAAGGTATGCGGCTTCAACAAGGCCATCAGCCGCAGCGAGCGGGGACTGACGGGCAGGGACGAGTGCAACATCGCGTTAAGGAGCGGGGCGTCCCTGACCCTCAGCGTAACGACCAGACCTTTTCGCCTCGACGGGGAACAATATGTCTTTTGCGCACTTGAAGACATCAGCGAAAAAAAACGGCGGGAGATGCTGGAAAACATCTTCCTGCACGACATCATGAACAATGCGGCCATTTTGCAAGGACTTGGGGATGCCTACGAGAACCTTCCCGACGACCAGATCAAAAAGATGCTGCAGGAGGTAGCTGCCGGTATATCTGAGGAAGTGCAATCCTATCGTTTGATCGTTGGAGCAGAAACCCAGACCCTGCAACCAAACTACGAAAAAACAGGCCTCAGGGAACTGGCCGAAGAGGTGATCCGCTCCCTGCGGGGCATGCACAGGTTCAGCAACAGGAAGATCCTGACTACCTTGTCGGAGGGTGAAATTGTTACCGAACGTACCCTGCTGCGCCGTGTACTGATCAATATGCTGAAAAATGCCCTGGAAGCCGGTAACTCCGGCGACATTACCGAGGTGCAGAGCCACTATCACCCCGGGGAAGGCAAAGCAGTTTTCACCGTGAGAAACCAGCAGGAGATCCCGGCCGAAGACCAGCTGAAACTGTTCCAGAAATCATTTTCCACCAAGGGCATGGGCCGCGGATGGGGAACTTACAGCATTAAGGTACTCACCGAAAAGTACCTCAGGGGAAAGGTGAGGTTTTTCTCCGCTGCGGGAAAGGGGACGGTGTTTTCCATCGAGCTGCCCAGCCTTGAATCAAATCACCGGCCGGGTTAAGCACGGGCTGGGTCGTGCCGTTTCAACTTCAATTCCTTTCCGTCGAACACGGCATAGGAAAAATACCTTACCCAGTCGCCGGTATTGACATACCTTACCCCGGGAGCGACCTCCACATCCAGCGGCAGGTGGCGGTGCCCGAATACAAAATAATCTACCGGCCGGTTTTTTTGCATTTGTTTGCAATAGGCCAGCAACCACTCCTTGTCCTCTTCCAGGAACTCCTCCTTGTGTTTGTCATTGGCTGCCCGGCTTCTTTTGGATAGCATCATGGCCAGGCGCACTCCCAGACCGGGATGGATATAGGAGAACAAACGCTGACAGGTGCGGCAGCCAAACACCGATTTCAGCAGTTTGTAGCCTCTGTCGCCGGGCCCCAGTCCATCGCCATGACCCATAAAAAAAGTTTTTTCTCCAATACGGATCTCTTCCGGATGCCGGTGCATGATCAGACCAAGCTCTTCTTCAAAATAACCGAAGGCCCACATATCATGATTTCCGGTAAAATAATGCACCGGAATGCCGCTGTCGGTAATTTCTGCCAGTGTACCCAACAGCCTGACAAAGCCCTTGGGAACAACGGTGCTGTATTCAAACCAGAAATCAAACACATCGCCCAGGATATAAATGGAGGAGGCATCGGAGCTGACGCTGCGCAACCACCTGACCAATTCCCTTTCGCGAAAAAGGCTCCCAGCCCGGTCGGGTACCCCAAGGTGACTGTCAGAAACAAAATATGCCTTTTTCCCGGACTCCATGAATGATGGCAAAACAATTGGTGCTGGGCCGATTCCCAGCAACAAACCTAAGTGATTTTTCCTGAATACGCAACCGAAATCCACCGAGGGGTATGCCAATTCGTGATATTGTCGTATCTTTAGGCTTCCCGGTATAAGGCTTTCCGGGCAGAGCGAATGCACATATACCCACATCCATAACCCATTAAACACATCTGCATGAAACAATTACTCGATGCATTGAAAACACTGGAAGGTAAAAAGATCGATCCCCCAACGGTAAAGGAAGTGATCTCTTCGGTGAACCTGAATGATCTGCCTTACGAAGAACGCCTCGAAGGAGTTGACCTGGATAAGTACAACCGGATATTGATCTCCGATGCGCCACTCCAGGTATACATCATGACCTGGCCTCCCCAGTTTCTTTTGCCCATCCATGAGCACAAAAACTTCTGGGGATATGTTATCCCCCTGAAGGGGATCGTGGCCGAAACCCTTTATGGCTATGCTCCCAATAAAAGGAAGATCTTTCTACATCCCACCAAGAGCTTCAAGCCGGGCGAGATCATTTACGAGCCCTACAACGCCATTCACAAGCTACAAAATCCTTCTCCCATCGAACCGACAATCAGCCTGCACATCTACTATCCGCCCTCATACGATTACAAGGGCACCATGATATTCGATGCACAAAACCGGCGCCTGGCCATACTCAGCGAAAAAGCCCCGGGTATTAGCTGGGAAATGCCCGACGATCATTACGAATCGGTCATTGAGGATGCATACGATGTGGAAAAGCTGTGGTAGGCGTTAAAAAGCCCGCATCTTTCAGGGTATCGGCGATCCGAAAATACCAGCCAGTACCTCCTCGAGTTGTTCAGGACTGAGTTTCTTTTTCAGAATGCGGCCCTCGGGGTCGATCAACACATTGTATGGAATGGCCTCTATGTTGTAGAGGCTGATCACCGGCGAATTCCAAAAACGCAGGTCGCTGACCTGTACCCAGGTAATCCCGTCCTCGATGATGCCCTGCAACCACTGCGTCCGGGTGCGGTCGAGCGAAATACCGTAAATCTCAAATCCCTGGTGGCGGTAAGTGTCGTAAATACCTTTAAGCTGGAGGTTGATTTCCCGGCAGGGTGAGCACCAGGCGGCCCAGAAGTCGATCAGTACGTATTTTCCCCTCAGAGATGACAAACTGACCATATTGCCTTCGGGGTCGGGCAACACGATATCGGGGGCCGGCCTACCGGTGGCCAGGGACTGCTCGGCAAGCTCACGCCTGGACATATTCCGCTTATACTGGCTTACCCTGCGCTTGAGATCCATCACATGCCGGTTGGTGGGATAGGCTTCCGACAACGACTTACTCAGCTTTTCGAAATATTCGAAATGTTCGTTTTCATTTAACAGAAGCCGGTTGCCAAAGTATTGGTACAGAGCAATGATGGATGCCAATGAGTGGGGGTTGTCGCGGATAAACCGCTTGACAAAAGCCTGCTTTTCTTCAAATATGTCTGCATAGGCCTGGTTGACCTCCCATCTAACCTGCCGGGCATTGGCCGTGTATTGACTTTCTCTGAATACCAGGGCCAGCGAATCCACCTCGGTGTAGCCGTCCAGGATGGAACGGTTCAACATCGAAAGCAAGGCAGAGTCTTCAGAGCCCTCGATCCGATGATCTGCTGATAGGTTCTGGGCATCGCCACTGACATGGATCTCATCGCCGGGCTCTGCAACCAGGGTGATAAAATTGGATTGATCCACACGCAAAATGTAAAATCCGGCCTCATCCAATTTTTTCCTGTAGGAAAATGTTCCGCGGGCATCGGCAGTTATGCTGTCAACATGAACCAGTTCACTTGTTGTCAGTTCCTGGAACTGCATCCCCAGGCGCTCTGCATTCTCAAGCTGTCCTCTCAAAATGAGATGATCATTCTCTCCGTCGCGGACCCCGGCTTGGCAGGCGGCTAACAATAAAAGGGCGAAAAGCGGGAACAACAATCGGTTCATAACAGGGAGCCAGCGTTTTGATTGACTGGCCCAAAGTTAAAAACAAATCAGGCTGAGGCAGGGCTTTTAAGATTTTTTAACCTCGGGAAAACCCCGTAGTCTATGCTACCTGGCTTTCTTGCCGGCCGGGCGGTCGGAAAAAATAAAAGCCAAAAGTACAAACAGGGCGGTGAAGCCGGTATTGAGCAGGATGCGGATCAGTGTATGCGGCACCTCTGAAAAGCGGAATACCTCCAGAAAGAACAATACGGCATGGTGGGCCAACACCAGAGCAATCACATAAAAGATCATGGAAAAGGTGCCGAAAGAGGAAAAGGAAGGCCTTTCGGGGTCTTCTGCCACGAACTGACCGGTAACCAGCCGTATTACCGTTGGCCGGCAAAAGGCCATGAATACGGTGGCCCCTGCATGGATGGCCAGGGAATCGGAAAACATGTCAATAATCAGTCCGAGCACAAAGGCCACCGACAACAGCAACAATCCGGGAATATTCAGGGGCAGAAGCAGGACAAGAAAAACATACAGCTGGGGATTCATATAACCGCCCAGGTGAATATTATTCAATACCAGCACCTGTACCAGCACCAGAAACACAAAGAGGGCCAGATAACCCCAACGGACATTGAGCATGGCAAGGCAATTAATGATCAGTTGGAATGCAGTGGCAGCTCCAGGCCGTCCTGCTCCTCCTTCATCAGGTTATTAACCAGGTAAACATACGACAGCTTATTGAAATCCAGGGCCAGTTCGACGGTGGCGGTGATAAAGGTTTCGCCCCGCCTGACCTCCCAGTCGGTGAGTGTTCCGATGAAAATTCCCGGGGGAAAGATGGTGGAATATCCGCTGGTAACGATGGTATCGCCCAGGTGAAGGCTCGCATGGGCCGGAATGTACTCCACAGAAGCCAGGCGGTAATCTCGCCCTTCCCATCGCAGGCTGCCGATATGCCCGTTTCTTTTCAGCATTACGCTCAGCTGCATGTCGGAGTGCAGCAGCGACATGACGCTGCTGAAGTTTTTCGTCACATCCTTCACGATGCCAGCCACCCCATTGGTCAGCAAAACGCCCATATCGGGGGCAATGCCATGCCGGCTGCCCTTGTTCAGTGTCATGTAGTTGTTGCGGCGGGTAACCGAATTATTGATCACCCGGGCATGCTGATAGGTGTACCTGGCCTGGTAAAGGCTGTCGCGGGCCACAAACTGCTGTTGGTCGGTGATCATGAAATTTTCCATCTGCCGGTTGAGTAAGAGGGTGTTCTCTTCGACCAACTGCCGGTTGGCCTGCCGTAGCAATAAAAAAGAGGTAACCCCGTTGCTCATGTGCAGCAATCTGCCCGAGATGGCGTTGGCCGAATGCAAATAGAAGGTGCGCTGGTATTGCTGGTGCTGAAAAACCAGCATAATGGCCACAGCTTCCAGAAAGAGAAAAAGAAAGAAAAATTGATACTTCAGTATAAACCTGTACAGGTTGCGCATGCCGGTTTATGGGTTATCGGCCAGGGCGGGAAGGCCCGGACACTGATTTTGGTCACACTCCAATCATTTGATCAGGAAAGGGAATTTATGAAAGTTTTTCAGGGCGATACCGGTTCCGCGGGCAACCGCCCGTAAGGGGTCTTCGGCAATATGCACGGTTAGCTTGGTTTTCAGAGAAATGCGCTTATCAAGCCCCCGCAGCAGCGAACCTCCTCCGGCCATGTAGATGCCTGTGCGGTATATATCAGCAGCGAGTTCCGGTGGGGTCATCTCCAGTGCATTCATCACTGCGGCTTCGATCTTGGTGATCGACTTGTCGAGGCAATGGGCCACCTCCGAATAGTTGACGCTGATCTCCTTGGGGATGCCGGTCATCATGTCTCTGCCGTGCACCGCCAGTTCGGGCGGAGGGTTGTCCAGTTCGGCCAGGGCGCTGCCCACTTCGATCTTGATCTTTTCGGATGTGCGCTCACCGATGAGGATGTTGTGCTGTTTGCGCATATATTCCATGATGTCGGCATTAAAATCATCGCCTGCTATCCGGATCGATTTGTTGCAAACGATACCGCCCAAAGCAATCACGGCGATCTCGGTGGTGCCTCCTCCGATGTCGATCACCATATTGCCCACCGGCTCCAGTACGTCGATGCCGATGCCGATGGCTGCTGCCATGGGTTCATGGATCAGCCGGACTTCCTTGGCACCCGCCTGCTCGCAACTATCGCGCACAGCCCTCTCCTCCACTTCGGTAATGCCCGAGGGGATACAGATGACCATTTTCAGCGAAGGCGGGAAAAACGGTTTTTTGGTTTCCGTCATTTTGATCATCGCCCGGATCATGGCCTCTGCAGCCTGAAAGTCGGCGATAACCCCATCGCGAAGAGGCCTCAGCGTTTTTATATTCTCGTGGGTTTTCCCGTGCATCATCATCGCCTGCCTGCCAACGGCAATGATCTCATTGGTGGTTCGGTTGATGGCAACGATCGAGGGTTCCTCCACCACCACCTTGTCGTTATGGATGATGATGGAATTGGCGGTCCCCAGGTCAATGGCAATTTCCTTGGTCAAAAAAGAGAACAAACCCATTAGTTAAAATTTTTTACCGGTTGATCTTAATGTTTAAAATGCCTGTTCCCGGTAATGGCCATGGCCATCCCGGCTTTGTCGCAATAGTCTGCAGAGGCCTGGTCCCTGACCGATCCCCCCGGCTGGATCACCGCACCGATGCCGGCTTCGTGGGCTATTTCCACACAATCGGGGAAGGGGAAAAAGGCATCTGAGGCCATTACCGCCCCCCTGGTGTCGTGATGGTAAACACGGGCCTTTCCGATGGCATGCTTCAGCGCATCTATCCTGGAGGTCTGCCCCATACCGGCGCCGATGAGCATGCTGTCCTTCACCAGGGCGATGGCATTCGATTTAAGGTGCTTCACGATCGAATTGGCAAAAATCATATCTTTTTCCTCGTCGCGGTCGGGCCTCCGCCTGGTGACCACCTTCCACTGCTCGGGCAGGCTGTTCTTGTGGTCCTGGGTTTGCCATAGCACACCGCCAAGTATGGAGCGATAGCGCACATCGGGCACGATAAAGGATTTGTTGCGAAGGATGATCCGGTTCTTTTTTTGCGTAAGCACCTCCAGGCTGCCCTCCCCGTAACCCGGTGCAATCAACACCTCGAAAAAAAGTTCGTGGATGGCATTTGCCAGTTTCTCGTCCACTTCGCGGTTGGCGATCAGCACCCCCCCAAAGGCAGAGGCCGGGTCGCCCGACAGGGCGTCGGCCCAGGCTTCGCCGATGGTTTCCCTGCTGGCAGCTCCGCAAGGATTGGTGTGTTTGATAATAGCAAAGGAAGGGGCGGAAAATTCGGCCATCAATCCCATGGCAGCATCCACATCGAGCAAATTATTGTAGGAAAGGGGCTTTCCGCCCAGCTGCTCAAAGATGTCCTCCGGCTTCCCATAAAAACATCCCTGCTGGTGTGGGTTTTCACCATACCGCAGGGGGTGGGCTTCGCGGATACTCTCCTTGAACACATCGATATCCCCAAGGTTGAGGTAATGAAATATTTCCGTGTCGTAATGAGAGGAAACCTCCATGGCGGCAGCCGCCATTTGCCGGCGGTCGCTCAGTGTGGTAGCCCCCTCCTGCTTTTTGAGTAGTGCCACCGCATGCGAAAACCAGTCAAAAGAGGGCACCACCAACACGTCAAAGAAATTTTTTGCTGCAGCCCGTATCAGGGAGATGCCTCCAATGTCGATCTTTTCCATAATCTCCTGGTGGCCGGCCCCCGAAGAGAGGGTTTGCCCGAAAGGATAAAGGTCTGTCACCACCATGTCGACAGGCTCAATGCCATGCTCCTTCATCTGCTGCCTGTCGTTTTCAAGAGAGGGCCGGCACAATATGCCACCGAAAATGGCCGGATGAAGCGTTTTTACGCGGCCTCCGAAAATGGCGGGATAACCCGTAAGCTCTTCCACAGACCTGGCCGGTATGCCCATCTGCCGGATAAAGGCCAGGGTGCCGCCGGTAGATAATATGTCTGCATTAAGCGCATGCAGTGTTTGCACAAGTTCTCCTACCGGCTCTTTGTTATACACCGATATCAGGGCCCGTGAAACCTTTTTTACATTGTGCGTTTCCATTGATAAAACGGATTATCTTTGCCCCCTCTAAAACCCTGACGAAGTTACTTTAAATTTTCTGGAAATGACTTTAGTTAGCAAAGAAAAAAAATTATCCCGCAAGTGGTTTACCGCCTATAGCCTGATCACCCTTGGGGCCTTCATCATGGCATTGGGTTATGTGTTGTTCATCAGCCCTTACAAAATTGTCCCCGGCGGGGTCTACGGCATAGGCATTGTCCTGTTCCATCTGATCGGAGTGCCCGTAGGACTTACCGGACTGGCTTTTAACATCCCTCTGACAATCATCGGTGTCCGCCTGCTGGGGCCCCGTTTCGGTGTCAAAACGGTGGTGGGTTTCATACTGGCTTCCGTTTTTATTGACGGCATTGCCTGGCTGTACGGCACCGAACCCCTGGTGGAGAACGACCCCCTGCTTTCCAGCATTTTCGGAGGGGTGTTGATCGGCCTGGGTCTGGGCCTGATCTTCAAGGCAAGGGCCACTTCGGGCGGAAGCAGCATCGTGGCCATGATCATGAGCAGATACACCAGAATGCCCTTGGGGCAAAGCCTCATGGTGATCGATGCCTTCATAGTTCTGGTTGGTCTGGTGGCCTTTGGCGATTGGACCATCCCGCTATACTCGCTGATTGTTATCTTCATTACCGGAAAGGTCATCGACATCGTAATGGAAGGCTTTTCCTACGAGAAAACCCTCTTCATCATCAGCGACAAATACCAGGAAATCGCAGCCAAAATCCTTTCCGACCTCAACCGGGGCGGTACCTTTATCGAAGGAAAGGGTATGTATAAACAGGACGAGAAAAAGATCATCTTTGTAAACGTAACCCGGCGCGAGGTGGCCGTTTTGCAGGATTTCATCCACCAAATAGATCCCGAGGCCTTTGTAACGGTGATCGATGCTTCCGAGATATTGGGCAAGGGGTTCCGGTCGCTTCCCGAAAAGGTGGCAGAATAGGCTGCGGCCCCTTGGTTGGCAGAGCGAGAACAACAAAAACCCCCACAATACATATTTTATTTTGCAATATGTGTTTTCCCCCTAATATTTCTCCTGTAAAAAAACACCCGCATTTTGTATAAAAATTTACAAAATACTGGTGTACAGGAGGAAGCGCTTCACTTTAACATGTTTTTTTCGTTCGTCTATGTGTAATTTCGAACAAAAAAATCATGTATATTTGTCCGCTTTTTACACATCACAGGCAATAGCTTTGGGAGGCGAACAGGACGGTGGGAAGGCGGGTGGGAACCGGCATAACGCTTACCTTTGCAAAAAAGCACTGTATGTGTTATTCCATCGCTTCGCTCGAAAGGAAAGCCGAAAGACTGGCCCGAAGGTACTGCAATGTATTGCCCCCGCAATGGCAAACTCCGCAGTCAGGGGGAGAAGTGCCCGGAGAGTTGCCCCTGTATTATTTTGTCAGCGGTTTTGCCCATCCCTATTTGCCGGTAATCAGGCCCGACGGCATGAGGATGCACTCATGGGGGCTGATCCCTCACTGGGCTAAAGACCGGAACACGGCCTTAAAGATCAGGAAGGGGACGCTGAATGCCGTGGGCGAAACCGTCTTCGACAAGCCCTCTTTCCGACTGAGCATCCGCAAAAAACGCTGCCTGCTCGGTGTCAGCGGTTTTTTTGAATGGCACGGGGCCGGGGGTAAAAAATTTCCTTATTTTATCTACAGAGAAGACAGGGAGATGTTTTCACTGGGCTGCATTTACGATAGCTGGGCCGATCCGGAAAGCGGAGAGATCATCCATAGTTTCGGCATCATCACCACCCCGGCCAACCCCCTGCTCGAAACCATCCACAACCACAAAAAACGCATGCCGCTGATCATCGCACGGGAACAGGAAGCGCTTTGGACAGACCCCGGAATGCCGGTTGAAGAACTGAAGGCCATGATACGCCCATACAACGGCAACGAACTGAGAGCCCACAGTGTATCCCGCGAACTCAACCGGGTACGGGAGAACAGAAATGAGCCATGGGCCATTGAAAAAGCCTCCTATGCCGGGATTCCCGATGAAATGGGTTCACCTTAGTGCGCAGTCAGCCCGTGGTGTTCTCAATCCAACTCATCGAGCAGTGAGCCTTCGCGCTCAGGCTCAGCCCGCTGACGGAATTCGTTGAAGCGGTAGGTGAAGCCGATGAACAGCACCCTGGAATTGCTCCGGCGCGACAAATCGGAGGTGAAGGTTTCGCCATAGGTATACATATCAAAACCCCGCGACTTGAACACATCGTTCAGCCGCAATGAAATGCTGCCATTGCCGCTGAGCACATCAGTCCTGATCCCCAGGTCGAGATACCCCATGGCATCGAGTATCCCCTGCCCCCCGTGTTGCTGGCAACCACCCCCGGTGGTGCGTCCTGCCGTTACCTCGGCGCTGCGGTAATGAACCCTGGCCTGCAGATCAAAGCGCTTCAAGATGTTCCAGTTTGAAGTTGCCTGCACCATCCAGGAGTCGCCGCTGTGGTCCCAATCGGGCAAACGTTCATCTTCCAGTCGAACAAAAAAGTAGCTGGCGCTGCCGGTAAACCTCCACCACGGGAACAACGGCAGG
>SL_3KL_010_SEDDRAFT_10000167_pt1 | contig 46446 bp, 40 predicted proteins | sample SodLakKL_010_SED_2_FD_10381 | JGI IMG/M metagenome (IMG submission 10381)
ACCTGCGTAACACCCAGTTCCATATTGAAGTTATCTGAAAAGTCATAACCCAGATACCCTTCCTTGATAAAATGAGTGTTGAAGGTGGGATAAAAGCGATACTCAAAGTTTAGTGTCACATCGCTGTACCTGGCAGCAACATTCAACCGCCATGTATCCCAGGTGGCATAAGTACTGGTAGGCATTGCTTCACTTTCATAATGCTGACTCACGAAATTGTAGCGGACAGCACCGCCGAATTGCACAAAGTCCTCCTCATCCTGGGCATAGGCGTTGGTCGACAACCCCATCCCAAGCATCATCATCAGTACTACAAATCCTGTCAATCGTAAAAATTTCATAAATTAATGATTTAGTGAATAAAAATAAGTTTGAACCTGAAGAATCTCTTCATTCAAAGCCTTTGATTTAACAATTCTATTTGATTCAATTCAAGAATTCAACAAGTCGGATATGTTGATTGACCCTATTGTTGAGCAGCGTGGTTTTCGGAAAAAACCACAAGCAGTATGCCCCCTCAGGGGCACATAACATGCAAAAGTAGTAAATTTTTTTACTTCACGCAAGGAAAGGCCTGGTTAAGTAGATAGCAAACGGGCAATTACCCCGTCTAAATACCTGTTTACCTGAGTATTTCAAGCGCTTTTTCAATGATATCATCACGCCCCTGCTCAATGCTTCCGGAGGAAAGATGCCGTGTAACATGGGGGGCAACACCTGACTCAATGCTGTTTCCTTCGGGATCCAGAAAACGGCTGCTGGAAAGGCGCAACATCCATCCGTTTGGCAGGTCCCTGAAGGCAGGGATCCCCCCACCCCCGCCGGTTGTATCACCCACTAAGGTGACATTGGGAAGCACCTTCATATATTGGGCAAAGTAAGTGGTGGCGCTGTAGCTTCTCCTGTTGGTGAGCACCACCACCTTTCCGTCAAACCGGGGGCCATCATGGGGACGGATATATACCTCCTCTGCCCGGAAGTCTTCATGCCCCGGCCCGTTTTTGATGTAGTTGGTTCCGGCAAAACGACGTTCCCTCGTAAAACGGGCGGCGATATCGCGGGCATTGTCAGGGCTGCCTCCTCCGTTGTTACGCACATCAATGATCAGCCCGGGCCGGCCACCCGAAGCATTCAGGGTATTGATCAGTGAATTCAGATGGCTTTCACTGATTGCGTTGGCGAAACTGCCGTAATACACATAAAAAACATCCCGCTCAAGTTTAACAAACTGCAGGGGGCCGATGTATCGCTCCCGGTCCTGCAAATAATGTCGCTGGACAATACTGTAATAAAAGTTCTCCGGGCTGTCAAGGAACCAGTCCCAGTAACGGGAGCGATCAAAAGAACTCACCAGGTTGACATGCCCGTCGCGGAGCTCATAAAGCATGGCCGCACAGAGATCAAATAATTCAACCTGCCCCATGTCCGGCCGGACTTTTTCCCGGTACTGGTCATATATGGCATCCCAGTCTACCCCTTTCTCCCTGAAAAAGGAATAATGCCGGTCGGCAAAAGTCCACACCTCATCAAATATACTCACCGGATCATCACCAGCCTCATCTTCCATGAAAACTTGTTCACAGGAAGCAAACAACCATGGAAGCAATGCCAGAAACCCGATTTTTATGTATTTATTTTTGTTCATACCCTTCATTTACACACAGACACGCTCCATTCAAACAATTCGGCTTCAAGTGCCTTGAAAGACCTGTTTCAGTTCAACAGAAAGTACAATTCCAGCACAAACTGATGACGTACATTATATAGACGCAGATCATGATTACCGTCCATACGCAAATAATCCCAATTGTATCCGATTCTGCACCAGTTGGGATTGTATTCGTTGCCAAATGAATGCCGGTAGAAAATGCCACTACTGATCTGGGCGGTATTCCCCGGGTGGGTCAGAAAGCTTTCCAGGTTCTGCAGGGTGCTTCCCCCGTCTTCCCCGATGCGATAACTGGTTCCGTACCCGGGAAACCCAAGGTTATATCCGATCAAAGATGCAGCCAGCGAAAAATCAAAATGCCATTCACGGTTAAACAGTAATAAAGGATAGGAAATATCCATCCTCGGCTGCAATGACCCCACAGCGTTGGCAAACAAAAAGGAATTGCCCATGGCCGGAATAATCCGGAAATCAGCCGTAAGATCTGCCTGTGCGCCTGCATAGAAACGGAATGGCCCGCGCGGATCAAGACGCCGTAAATGAACATACCTTGTGCCACCTGAAAAATTATAAACCAGCGAATTTTCATGATGCGGGCGGGAGTAGTGGAATGTGCCCCTGGCAAAATGCCATTCAGAAATATGGGAAGGTGTGCGGCGGTGCAAAGCAAAGGAAAGGACTCCCCCTGGGCCACTGTAATGAAGATTCGACATCTTCTGGTCAAACAGCAGCCCTTTTGAAAACCCCTGGTCGATTTTCAGGTAGGTTAATTTATCAGGCAGATCCGACAAATAAGTGGCCCGCAAATGCCCCCGGTCATCCCGGTCGGGGCGGTATCCATCATTATCAGTAAACTGCCCGGCGCAGACCCCGGGGACCACAAATCCCGAAAGGGACAGGAATAAAAAAGCCATCCCGGCCAACCGGAAGAAAAAAGACTTTTTCGGAATTGAGCGCGGGATTTCTGGCATTGTTCTGACATTTGTTTACGCCGGCAAAGATACAAAAATCCATATTTTTCATACTTTTGCAAACCTGCAAACACCTGAAAAAACCAATGGCACAAGAACCTCAGCAATCCCTGACGGGGAAAACCCTCGAAGAGCTTCAATTAGTGGTCAGCGCGAACCACTGGCCGGCCTATACCGCCCGGCAGATTGCCGAATGGATCTATAAAAAGCGTGTCCGGCACCCCGACCAGATGACCAACATCCCCAAAAAAATAAGGGAGGAGCTGGCCAGGGATTACTGCATTGAATGGAAAGAACCGGTGGATGTACAGACAGCGTCAGACGGGACAAAGAAGTACCTGTTTCCCACCCATCATGGAGGGTATATCGAATCTGCCTACATCCCGGACGGGAAGCGCCATACCCTTTGCATTTCATCCCAGGTGGGCTGCCGCATGGGCTGCACTTTTTGCATGACCGCCCGTCAGGGGCTTCAGGGGCAGCTGACAGCCGGAGAAATACTCAACCAGGTTCACAGCCTGCCTGAAACAGGATCGCTGACAAACATTGTTTACATGGGCATGGGGGAACCATTCGACAACCCGGATGCCGTCATGAAAAGCCTTGAAATTCTTACTTCCGCTTATGGCTACGGGATGAGTCCGCGACGGATAACAGTTTCTACCATCGGCCTGATTCCTGAAATGCAGCGATTTCTGGGAAGCAGCCGCTGCAACCTTGCCATCAGCCTGCACTCCCCTTTCGATGAAGAACGCCGTCAACTGGTTCCCATTCAGAAAGCCCATCCGCTGGAAGAGGTCATCGGTACCATCGAAAAGTTTTCAATGGAAAAACAAAGAAGGGTATCTTTTGAATATATTGTTTTTAAAAACTTAAATCACAGCCCCAAACATATCAAGGCCCTTGCTCGTTTGTTACATCGCATCCGCTGCAGGATCAACCTGATGCGCTTTCACCCGGTACCCGGAAGTGACCTGCAGTCGCCGGATGAAGAAATCATGCAATCTTTCAAAACAGCCCTGGAGGCAAAGGGAATTACCACCACCATCAGGAAATCACGAGGAACAGATATTCAGGCTGCATGCGGTCAATTGTCTACAAATAAGAAGGCCCCCAGGAGATGAAGCAACAAATATTAAATAATTATAAATGTGCATTTTGACAGAATTTTCGTCGTATCTTTATCAATAAGCTTAAAATACAGTTAACTGGCTGACTGACAGGCGTAGCACACATTAACGGAATATCGATGGTCGTACTTGGAAATATCATAAAAGCTGCCCTCGGAATCACAGATCTTGTATTACCTGATCATGATCCGGTGGAATCACAAAAAGAAATACTTAAAGGATTACTGGAAAAAGGAGCATCTACAGAATTCGGGCAAACATATGCATTTAAAAAGATCCTGAAACGGAATAACCTTGCTGACGCTTTTGCTGAAGAAGTTCCCTACCATGACTACGATGCGATGGATTCCCGCTGGTGGAGCAAACAGAAGGAAACGGACGCAGCCGGTGTAACATGGCCCGGCAAGGTTAAATATTATGCCCTGAGTGCCGGCACCACGGGGAAGGAAAGCAAAAGGATCCCCATAACTGAGGAGATGTTGGAAGCAATTCGAAAAACCAGTATTTATCAGATCCTGGCCACTTCAAACTTCGATTTTCCGGCCGATTTCTTTGAAAAAGAGATTATGATGCTCGGCAGCACCACCGACCTTAAAAAATCGGGGCATTACCTGGAAGGAGAGATCAGCGGAATTGCCGCAGGCAATATCCCTTCCTGGTTTGAACGTTTCTATCGCCCCGGGAAAAAAATTGCCTCCATAAAAGACTGGGATGAGCGGGTTGATGCCATTGCCAAAGAAGCTCCCAAATGGGATATCGGTGCCATGGCCGGGATTCCTTCCTGGAATGAGCTGATGCTGAAAAGGGTCATTGAGTATAATAAGGCGGCAAACATTCATGAAATATGGCCCAACCTGAGGGTCTTCGCTTCCGGAGGGGTGGCTTTCGGGCCCTATAAAAAATCTTTTGAGTCATTGATGGGAAAACCCCTCACCTATCTGGATACTTACCTGGCTTCAGAGGGTTTCCTGGCATTCCAGTCCAGGCCCAATAACGATATGGCAATGGCTTTAGCCACCAACAATGGCATATATTTTGAATTTGTCCCCTTCACCAATGACAACATTGACGGGAAAGGCAGCATTGTTCAGGGCGCCAAAGCATTGACGCTGGAAGAAGTGGAGAACAATACGGACTATGTGCTGGTCATTTCTACGGTAGCCGGCACATGGCGCTATATGATCGGAGATACGGTAAAGTTCACAGATAAGGAAAGGGCAGAAATTGTCATCACCGGACGGACCAAACATTTTCTTAATGTGGTCGGATCACAGCTTTCGGTTATTCAGATGAACGATGCCATGAGGCAGCTGGAAAACACCTTCGGGTTACGCATTCCGGAATTTACGGTTGCAGCGGTACGACCGGAACAGGACTATATACACCACTGGTATCTGGGAGCTGAAGGCCAAGCCAGTGAAAATAAGCTCGCCAAAGCGCTTGACGAGGCATTGAAAGACACAAACAAAGCCTACGCAATGGCCCGTACAAAAGCCCTGAAAGAGGTGAAAGTCACGCTGACCAGCCCGGAGGCTTTCTATGCCTGGGTTGAACAAAACAAAGCCAAAGGCGGCCAGGTTAAAGTTCCCCGTGTAATGAAAGCCGGCGAATTTGAAGAATGGCAAGCGTTTGCGAAAAATTTCAAAGGTTGATCAGTGTGCAGATAACCACTTAACCCATTCAGGAAGCCTCTTAATCCTTATTTCTATTTTTTGTTTTGTTTTTAGTATTAAACGTTATATTTTTATGACGGATTAATATTACTTAAACAAAACAGATATGGAAACAAAAACAATCGGAAACGGAATCTGGGTCCGGGAAACCCGCCGCCTGCGGCTTATTCCTTTTGGAAACATCACCCATGTGCGCTACCACAACGGCTTATCGGTCGTTTATATGGGGAAAGAAATTCTGAAAAAGCTTCACACCCCCCTGAACGGTCTGGAGCAAAAAATGCCTGAAGACCTGTTCTTCAGGACCCACCGAAACTATATTATCAACAAAGCCTTCGTCAGCACCTATGAACCAGAAGGCAGGGTCAGCCTTTTGGCAGGAAGGGAAATCGTCCCGGTTGCCCGCAGAAGAAGAAGATCACTGGAAATTTTTCTTTCATCCTGAGCAAAACGAGTGCTATCCTGATCATTTAGCCTGGTATTAATTAAACGATTTATAATCATGGACACATCCGACGAATTAAAAGAACTGATTACAGACAAGCAAGACATTGATTATGCTTTTTTGTTTCACGGTTATACCATCCTGGTAATGAAAAACGGTTCCAATGAAGTGGTTGATATTCCCCTTTCCGCAATAGAAACGGCACTTACAGACCGGCTGTTTTTTCGGATTCACCGCTCATACCTGGTAAACCTCAGACGAGTCCGGGAAATGGAAATCAAAAATAACCGCCTGCTGATCCGTATCCGGGGACATGAACTGCCTGTTGCCAGGCGGCGTAAAAGGCAGCTCCTTGAATTATTGGGCGCCGTAAATTAAAACAATAAGATCGTTTTACGGTTCCGCAATATCATTTCTTTTGTGTTTTAACTTGTTTGTTCACTAATTTATCAATAAATTTAGGGTGGGAATAATGTTATACCCGCCCGGAGGAGGCCTGTATTTTCAGGTATTTTTAATTGGTAAGACGGCGGATTCCCCCTGTAAGACAGCATTTTGTACCTACATATAAAACAGGAGGGTATCACCATGAAAAACTCACCAACTCAACACAAAGAAGTCCAAAAGAAAAACCAACTGAACCTTCGGGTTATTCTGCTGCTGATTTTCTGCTTCCAGTGGATACCCCTTTCCCATGCAGGGCTTTCATCCACTGAAAACGAAAACAAAGCGCCCACAGGCATTTTTGAAGGGTTTTCTGCACCCGGGAAGGAGGTTGATACAACTGTCCATGCTGACCAGTGGCCGGACAATGACCCGATGACTTACGATATTGATGCCAGGGCGGCACTGGGAACTGCTTCTGCACTGATTGACCGTTACCTGCAGCATGCTTTAACTTCTTTACGACTGATCGCCGGAAGTCCCGCCACAAGAAGCGGAATCTGGCCCGAGATCCGGCCGGGACTGATCACACTTCGGGATGCCATCCCGGGAGCAGCCCTCTATATCGAACCGGACGGAGGATATTACAGCGTTGATGACGGTTATACAGGCCTCAACCTGTCAGACCGTGAATACTTCAGTTCACTTTTCAGTGGAGAAGAGATCCATGGGTCCCTGATATACAGTCGCTCAACAGGTAAACAATCCGTTCTGATGGCAGTCCCCGTCTTTGAAGGTGAAGAGATTACCGGTGCTGTGGCCATTTCCATTTTCCTTGATGAGTTCCAACAACTGATCAGTAACGCCCTGAACCTGGATGACGATTACCTATGGTATGTGTTGGATGAAGAAGGAACAACAGTTCTGCACCCACGTACCGATTTTGTTTTCATGAACCCAACCGAAGAGGGAAGCCCTTCTTTGCGTCATGCTGTTGAGACCATGAAGGCCCATTCTCACGGCTACACCTCCTACATTTTCGCTGGCAGAAACACCCATATTCTATTTTCCCAGGTACCCTTCAACAACTGGCGTGTGATACTGGGTAAAATCGGAGAAAGATCGGATGATCACTATATGCCTGAAGCCAGTGAGATTCTTGAAAACCTCAGGCAAACCTTTTCTGAAGAATTGCGAAGGATGGACCGGCAACTGGACGATGCAGTAACCTCCTTCAACGGACAAATCCCGCCGGAACATGTGGCCAGAGACACATTCAGAAGACTTTACCAGGATAACCCCTATATCGTGACTTGTGCCCTCATAGATACCGATGGGGTATTGGTGTATGTGGAACCATCCGAATTTCATCCCTCGGAAGGTGCTCATATCCGGGACCAGGAAAATTATTTCCTTATGCAAAAAAACAGGGCTCCCATGCTCAGCAATTCCTTCCTCTCTGTAGAAGGATTTGATGCAGTAAGTCTGCAACATCCGATTATAGATGATGATGGCGCATTTCACGGCTCGGTCAGTCTGCTTATCAGGCCGGATGTAATGATTGAGGAGCTGGCTACTCCCTATATCGCTGAAACCATGTATGAGCCCTGGATCATGGAACCAGAAGGCCGGATTATCTTTGACAAGGCTTTTGAGGGAACCGGCAGAATGCTATTCCTGGACTACAGGTATGAGGAGCTGCAAAGTTTACTGGAACTGGGCGATGCCATTGCAGGAAATCCCAGTGGTACAGGAGATTACGTATATCAGGATCCCGAGAGTGATCAGCGAATGGTCAGAATGGCTGTCTGGGACACCATTCGCCTGCATGATGCAAGATGGAGGCTGATCATTTCATATGCACCGTACTAATAGCTAAAAATTTCCGCAATTGACAATGAAAGCCCTGCCAAGGAAGTCTGAATCACCAGTTACTGACAACAATCTTATTAACCGGTTAATCTATATTCTCCCCCTTGGTGTATTGCTGCTGGCCTCGTGCATGCGTTTTCTGCTGTCAATAGACTATGCCGGCATCAGTGGCCAAAAAGTGGCGGAGCGACATCTGAGCAACGAAGAATATGCCAACAGATTGGAAGCTGACGGATGGCCTGTCCATGAATTGAACACAGCCGCCGATCATGCATACCTGGACGATGAAGAAAAGAACCTGGTCCTTGCCCACAACCTGGTAAGATATGACCCGGGAAAGTTTGCACGGCAATATGTGACGGAGTACATTACGTATTTTGAGGGCAAAGAGTTTCATTACCCGGGCAGAGACCTTATTATGCTGACTGAGGAAGGGGTTGAGCCCGCAGAAGAACTTTACTGGGAGCTCCTGAACACTGAACCGGTCGGGATCTTGTTTCCTTCACAGGGGTTACATGAAGCAGCAGTTTCCCACGCTGATTATCTTGTTCGAAATAAAACAAGGGGCCACGGCGGACAGGGTGGTCTGGTGGCGAGGATAGAGAGAGAGGGTGACTGGGACCGACAGATCGGTGAAAATATAGCCTATGGCAGTTTTTCCCCTCATGATGCACTGATGTACATGCTGATCAATGACAACGTGGCTGACAGGACCCACAGGCAAAACATACTGAATCCGGGCTTCCGTTTTATCGGGGTGGCCATGGATTATCATCCGCTATTCCCGGATGGGGAAATTTACGTCATCAACTACGCCTTTTATTTCAGGGAAACCCAGTCCGGCGTCCGAAGACCCCATCAGGACAGAAGAAGAATCCGTCCAATCCACGTCTGGGATTAGTATTCCAGCAGTTCACCGGCCGCAGCCTTAATTTTTTTCATTGACGGAAGAATGGCGGCCTCCAGATTCTTATGAAACCCGACAGGGGTAAAAGCAGACCCGACACGTTTTACCGGTGCATCCAGGTACTCAAAAGCTTTATCCGTGATTTGTGCGACAAGCTCTCCGCCAAATCCGCTAAAAACTTTATCTTCATGAACCACCAATACGCGGTTGGTTTTTTTTACCGATTCCAGGATGGTGTCTGAATCCAGCGGTATCAGGGACCGGATATCTATGACTTCGATCTCCTTCCCGGTTTCCTCAGCAATCTTACCGGCTGCCTGAATACTCAGGTGGGTTGTATTGCCGTAAGTGATAATACTGAGATCACTGCCTTCCCTTCTTATCCTTGCTTTCCCGAAAGGAACCTCAAAATCACCGGGCACAACAGTTTCAGCCACCCTTGCATTGTAAAGGGCTTTGGGCTCAAGGAACAATGTGGGGCCTTCGGATCGCATGGCTGTTCTTAATAATCCTGCAGCATCATCGGCAAATGAAGGATACACAACCCTTATACCCGGGAAAGTAGCCAATGCCGCCTCTGTGGTCTGGGAATGATACAAGCCTCCTCCGATGTAGCCCCCGGAGGCCAGCCTGATGGTCACATTGGGTGAAAACTGCCCGTTACTCCGCCAGTAATCATGGGTCATCTCCACATACTGCTCCATGGCCGGCCAAAAGTAATCGGCAAACTCAGCCCCTTCAATCACCACACGGATTTTCCCGTTAAACCGGGTCATTCCGTTGGCTGTCCCCACAATATAATCTTCGGCAATGGGCGCATTAAATACCCGTTCTATGCCAAATTCCTGCTGCATACCTTTGGTTACATTGAATATGCCCCCTTTCTCTTTGTATGCCACGTCCTGTCCCCAGATAAATGTGTCCGGATTGTGCCGGAATTCGGCTTTCAGGGTTTCATTCAGGGCCGTGATCAGCTTTTTCTTCTCCCCCTCTTCGTCATGAATTCCTTCGGGATATTTCTCAGGCTTGTATGGTTCAGGAAGCACATGGTCATAAATCGATCCGGGATCCGGATCAGGCTCTTTCATGATCTTTTTATGGGCATCAGTGATTATCTTGCCCACCTCCTTGTCGATTTCCTTTTGCTCCTCTTTCGACATGATGTTATTGTCCGCAAGCAGCTGCTGGATCTTGCCGATGGGATCATTGGCTCTCACGCAGTGAAGCTCAGCCTCATCCCTGTAAAGGTCGTGCCGGTCACTGTTTGAATGGGATCCGATACGAACCACACTGGCATGAACGATTACCGGCTCCTGCTCTTCCAGCGCATGGCGGCGGGCTTCCCTCATGGCATTCATGGAACTCAGCACATCCTTACCATCGCAGTGAATGATCCGCAGATTTTTAAACCCGCTGAAGTTGTCAGCAGCTTTTCTGTTTGCAGTCTGGTCTTTTTTCGGTACGGAAATCCCATATCCGTTATCCTGAAACACGAAGATCACCGGCAGTTTTTCATTGCTGGCTCCGTTGATGGCCTCATACACATACCCTTCAGAAACAGAGGATTCGCCCTGAGAACTGATGGCCACCCCTTTATGTCCGTACCGCTTCATGGCCCGGGCCACACCTACTGCATGCAAAGTATGGTTTCCTGTGGAAGAAGATACATTGTGAATGTTCCATTCCGGCTTGGCAAAATGGTTTGACATATGCCGCCCGCCACTGGCCGCATCAGTGGCTTTTGACAATCCGTTGCGCAGAATTTCTTCGGTGGAAATCCCCGCGGAGATGGCGACAAGCATGTCGCGGTAGTAAGGGAAAAGATGATCGGTTTTCCGGTCAAAAACCTGACCGATGGCCAGCTGAATGGCATCATGACCTGCATAAGGCGCATGGTAGGACCACCCAAGTGCCTGCTTAAGGTAATTGGGGGCTTTTTCGTCAAGTTTACGTCCCAGTGCCATCAACCGGTACCATTCCTTGAATTTCCCGGGTTTGACGTTTTTGAGTGTGTATTTTTTAGCCGGCTCTTTTGCGCTTTCTTTTTCTTTCCTGGTTTTATTTGTTTTGCTTGCCATATGTTCCTGGTATTTATTCTGAAAGTGACCATTTGTTTGTCGGGAAGTAAACAGCAGGAACAATGCTTTTGTTTACTGTCTCATGGTGGTTTTGGTGGCAGCAGGCAAATGGGCAATGATGTCACTGGCAGTAAGGCCTTCATATCCTTTCCGGACCCGTGCCAGGTCACCGGCCCTTCCGTGCAGGTAAACAGCCATCAGGCAGCTGTGTAAAGGAGAATAATTCTGGGCAAGCCATCCCAGCACCATTCCTGTAAGCACATCCCCACTTCCCCCGGTGGCCATTCCGGGGTTGCCCGTTGAGTTGAAAAAGCACCTGCCGTCCGGCGAAATGACCACCGTATGCGCCCCTTTCAGAATGATATGTACCTGGAAACGATGAGCGAGTTCAATGGCTTTTTCCAGCCTGTCATGATCATCCGTGGTTTTTCCCGCCAGGCGATCGAATTCCCCGGGATGCGGGGTAAAAACGGATCCCTTGGGCAAAAAGCCACACCATGTAAGATTGTCTGCCAGAATATTCAGCGCATCAGCATCCAGGACCATGGGAACCGTGGTATTCTGAATCAGCACTTTCAGGGCACGGGCTGTTTGATCATGTGTACCTATACCAGGCCCGACACCCACAGCATTAAACCCTTCCAGTTCCCCCACTCCTGAAATAATGCGGGGATGCTCATCCGGTTTACACATTGCCTCAGGCACACTGACCTGCAATACCTCATATCCGCACCTGGGGATCTGCACCGTCAGCAAACCAGCCCCGCTGCGTATTGCCGACCCGGCAGCAAGCACGGCTGCCCCGGCCTTTCCATAACTTCCGGCCATCAGGTAGGCATGTCCGAAGTGCCCCTTATGCGCAAATTTACGGCGTGGACGGTACAACGACCTGATATCAGATGCCTGCAGATAATGGTATTTTGTTTCTGCCTGTTTAACAGCCTGCGGATGCAGCCCGATGTCAATCAAATACCACGACCCCAGATATTTTTCATTGGATGAAAACATAAAAGCCAGCTTCGGCAATTGAAAACTCAGGGTACAATCTGCATGGATAATCCGTTTGGGGTCATTGTCCCTGTTATCCTCACAAAACAATCCTGTGGGAAAATCAATGGCCACAACAGCAGCTCCTGAACCATTGATATACTGAACTGCCCGGGCCAGCAAACCTTCCAGCGGCCGGGTCAGGCCGCTTCCCAGTATGGCATCCACCACAAGGTCATCCGATGACAAAGCAGGAAAATCACCTTCTTCCTGTATTTCTGTCAGTTTTGCACTGGCCATTCCCTCCAGCCTTTTTTCATTGGCTGCAAAGTCCTCAGATGGGTGATCTGTATGACATAGTTTGAAAATATGCACATGATACCCTGCACCAGCAAGCAAACGTCCGATCACAAGCCCGTCACCCCCGTTATTCCCCATTCCGCAGAAGATCTTCACCTGCTGTTTTTTTTTCATTTGACGTCGGATCCAGTCATAACATTTCCTGGCTGCCCTTTCCATCAGGTCAAGGGACGAAACGGGCTCATTCCGGATGGTATAGGCATCCAGTTCTCTGATCTGCGAGGCGTTGAGTATCTTCATGGGTCGGATATTTGTCGGTAATACGCTTATGTGTATTTTTGACGATCTCTTACTTACAAAAATAAAGCTATATTCCATAACACACAATGGGTACGATAACTCCCCGCTTAAAACAGGAAAACAGGAAGATTCTTTTACCGGTGGCGTACCTGCCGCCCCTGGAGTATATGGTCTGTATGGTTTCAGCCGGGGAAGCGATAATAGAGTTGCATGAAACCTATCAGCGGCAAAGCTGGCGGAATCGTTGCACCATCTATACTGCAAACGGCGCCCGCAACCTGATCATCCCTGTGGAACGACCTTCAGGAAATCATTCACGAATCAGCGAAGTACTGGTTTCCAAACACGACAACTGGCGAAAAAAGCACTGGCGCAGTATCACCAGCGCTTATCGCAACTCTCCTTTCTTCATCTATTACCAGGATCTTTTAGCCCCGTTTTTCCTTACAGCACCCTCTTCTCCGGAATTGTTGTGGGAATTCAACCTGAAGATTCTGCAGTCAATCCTGGCAGAACTGTCCATTCCGGCAGATATCGGGTTTACCAGGGAGTTTGAGCGAGAGCCGGAAGGAATGACCGATCTCAGGGAAAAGCTGACACCAAAAACCCACCGCAGAAAAAATATACCCATCAGTCACTGGCCGGTTTATCAGCAAACATTTGCGGAAAAACACGGATTTTTGCCCAATTTGAGCATCGCGGATCTTATGTTTAATCTGGGGCCGGGAAGCAATGACTACCTGGCAGAAACTGCAAAATATCTGGAGGGTTAATCTATTGCCCGGGGGATTAACTCAATGATGGATAGGCAACCCTGACGTGATAAATATTCAGGAGCATTCGCTTGAATATCCCCTTAACCGTGGTGATATCCCTCAGTGTAATATCTGCATTGTCAAATTGTTTCTCTTTTACCTGGGTGTCAATGATATTGGCAACAAGTTCGTTGATCTGTTTCTCATCGGGTTTGCCCAGGCTCCTGGAGGCTGCTTCCACAGAATCAGCCATCATCACAACGGCCGTTTCTTTACTGAAAGGACGAGGCCCCGGGTAGGTAAACCGGGCCTTATCAATTTCCTCATCGGGGCGCTCTTTCATTTCCATGGTATAGAAATACCGTGCAGTGGTTGTACCGTGGTGGGTCCGGATAAAATCGATCACATATTCCGGAAGGTTTTTCCTGCGGGCCATCTCAATGCCGTCAATCACATGGTCAATAATTATTCTTGCACTTTCCTTGTAAGAGATTTCGTCATGCGGATTATATCCTGAAGTCTGATTTTCAGTAAAATACAAAGGGTTATTCATTTTCCCGATATCATGGTATAGAGCACCGGTCCTTGTCAGAAGACTATTCCCCCCGATTGCAATGATGGCCTCTTCTGACAGGTTGGCTACCTGCAATGAATGTTGAAAAGTGCCCGGGGCTTTCATTCCCAGGTTGCGCAGCAGCAGGTTGTTGGTATCAGCCAGTTCCAGCAGGGAAAAGTCAGTAGGCATGCCAAACAATCGCTCAAACAAGAATATCAGCGGATAAGCAAACAAAGTCAGGAATGCACCACCGGCAAAATAGGCAAAGTCCTGCCAGGCAAGATTTTCAAAAGACCCCGTATGAGCCAGTGAAAGGCCAAAATACACCGCAGAGTAAGTAATAAAGATCAATATGACTGTAACAAAAAGCTGAGATCGGCGCCTGAGGCTCGCCATACTTAGTATGGCAATAATCCCGGCCAGAAACTGCAGAAAAACGAATTCAAAACTCCTGGGGATCAGAAAGCCAATCATGATGATGGTGGTAATATGGACATAGAGGGCGAGCCTGTTGTCAAAAAATGCCCGGATAATCACAGGAACCATAACAACAGGAACCAGGTAAAGGTACTCGACATTATACCGGATAACCAGGCTGGTCAGAAATACCATCAGCAAAACTGAAAGAAGTATGAGCAGCACCCGCCTGTTATCTGTAAAGACATCCCGCCTGAAAAAATACAGAAACAACAGCAAAACAATCATGGAAATACTGACCAACAGAAACTGGCCGGCGTACAGCACTGCCAGCATTGAGGCATCCCCGATCTGTCGCTGATATTCAGCCCTGAATGATTCAAGGATCTGATAGGTGTTTTCGGTGATCAATTCGCCTTTGGACACAATCTTCTCTCCCTCCTGAACCATTCCCCTGGTCCGGGAAATCCTTTCCATCTCGGCACTGAGGGCCCTGCTGGTCAGTTCATCATCATAAAACACATTATGGCTGAGGGCGCTTTCAAGCAGGGGTTTTAGTAAATCCGTATCAACCTGCCCTTCGAGTCCCTCAAGTGTATTGATCACGTAAAGAAAGGCTTCCTGTATTGTATACAGGTCACCAAGTTGCATTCCTGTGGCGATATTGTCTTCCAAAAGCCGGATCTTAAAATCATCTCCCCTGCCCCGAAACTCCTCATCGAGGTACACAATACCGTGATCATATAAATGTGACAGAATTTCATTGCCAGCGTCCCTGGTGGTTTCTTTAAATGGTTCTCTGGTACCCAGATATTTCTCTTCCCAGGCTTCTTCAAAAGAGTCTTCAAACTCCTCCTGCATGGATTTCCTTACAACCGGGCGACGGGAAAAAAAAGGCCGGAAGTCATCTTCAACTTCCGCTTTCTCCCGTTCAATCTCCTGTGGCGATTTCAGCACGGCAAAATTAAAGGGCGCAATCAGGTCTTCATGCAGCCATGGGCGTGCTCTCTGATACTCGTAGTCAAAACCGGGCTGACGGGGGAATAGCTGAACGAGCAGCAAAATACTTACTAAAACAAGGATGGCCTTGTAAATATTTGAATAATTCCGCTGAAACCAGTGAATAATTTTAATCATCAGTTTATCTTTCATTAAAACCAACAGGGCATGCCCCGCTAATTATCCCTGAAAATCATTTGTTTTGACACAAGTCTGTTGTACTAACACCAAAAGTGGGCAGTCAGTTCATAACACCCCTTCCATCAAGTAACGAATTTAATAAAAAAAAATCCCTACTTTTATTTTTTTAAAATAAACGATCCTGCAGATGACTACCGGTATATGCCTTATAGCTTATATTCCACTCCGCTCTGAGCCGGACCACAAAAGTGAAATGGTCAGCCAGCTGTTATTCGGAGAAAGTTTTGACGTACTTCAGACTCAGGCCGGATGGTTGCACATTGAAATGCATTATGACCATTACCGGGGTTGGGTTTCCCGGAATCAGGCCCATTTAATGGAAGAGGCGTTCAGGGATATTTACCGGGAACTGCCCCCCCTTGTTACCACCGATTATATGGCAATCATGACAGACACTGTTACCCGGAGTAAATTCCCGGTTAGTTCCGGCAGTACATTCCTTCCGGGTGAAGACCATAAAATGGTTGTCGGAGGACACCGTTTCTGGCACCACGGAAACCTGACAGCAGGCAATAAACAAAAAAGTGATGAGCAAATTTGTGAGTATGCGCGCAGTTTTTTCAATACGCCTTATTTATGGGGCGGCCGCTCCGCTTTCGGAATCGATTGCTCCGGTTTCGTTCAGGTTGTTTTTAAACTTGCAGGAGTAAAGCTTCCGCGCGACTCTAAGGAACAAGCCAAAGCAGGCGAAAGCATTCACCTGATCCATGAAACAAAAGCAGGTGATTTGTTGTTTTTTGATAATGAGGATGGGGAGATCAATCACGTGGGTCTTTTGCTCAACGAGGGGCACATTATCCATGCGCATGGAAAAGTTCGCATAGACAGGGTTGACCACCATGGCATTTTTGATGCAGATCAAAAAGCCTATACCCACAAGCTTCGGCTGATTAAACGAATCTGCGGTGAATGAGGCAAATCCTCTTTAATAGCAATATTTTCCTTACCTTTGCAGGCTGAAAAACAACATAGAAAAGCGATTTCAGATGATTAAAATAACCTTACCCGATCAAAGTATAAAACAATTCAATCCGGGCATTACCGGCCTGGAGATTGCCAAAAGCATCTCGGAAGGGCTTGCCCGTAACGTCTTGTCCATTTCCGTGAATGGAGAAACCCGCGACTTGCACAGGCCCATCCATGAAGATGCGCGGATAAAACTGCATACTTTTGACGACAGGGAAGGGAAAGCAACCATGTGGCACTCCTCTGCCCACCTGATGGCAGCAGCCATTGAAGAATTATATCCCGGCACCAAGTTCGGAATAGGTCCGGACATTGATCAGGGTTTTTATTATGACATTGACCTTGGCGACCGGTCCATATCCAGCAATGATTTTGAAAAAATTGAGCAGAAGATGCTGGAAATCGCCCGCAGAAAAGAGCCTTTTGTCAGGAAAGAGATTCCCAAAAAAGAGGCACTGGAGTACTATTCCGAAAAAGGAGATGAGTACAAGGTTGACTTAATCAATGACCTGGAAGACGGCACCATCAGTTTTTATACATCAGGCAATTTTACCGATCTTTGCCGCGGACCTCACCTTCCCGATACCGGCACCATAAAGGCCGTCAAACTGCTGAACACTGCCGGAGCTTACTGGCGCGGTGATGAAAGCCGTAAACAACTTACCAGGGTATACGGCATCAGTTTCCCCAGGCAAAAGATGCTGAAAGAATACATGGAAATGCTGGAGGAGGCGAAAAAGCGTGACCACCGCAAAATAGGACGCGAAATGGAATTGTTTGCCTTTTCCGCCAAAGTGGGGCAAGGCCTTCCTCTATGGCTGCCAAAAGGAGCTGAACTCAGGGAAAACCTGGAGAAGTTCCTCAAGCAGGTGCAGCGAAAGGCAGGTTATAAACCGGTCATTTCTCCGCATATCGGGCATAAGAATCTGTATGTTACCAGCGGACATTACGAGAAATACGGAGAGGATTCATTCCGGCCGATCACCACACCATCTGAAGGGGAAGAGTTCTTTTTGAAGCCCATGAACTGCCCCCACCATTGTGAAATATATAAGAACAAGCAATATTCTTACAAAGATATGCCGGTGCGGCTGGCAGAGTTCGGTACCGTATACCGTTATGAACAAAGTGGTGAATTACACGGGCTGACCCGTGTCAGGGGCTTCACCCAGGATGATGCGCATATATTCTGCCGACCCGACCAGGTCAAAGAAGAATTTATTGCCGTCATCGATATTGTGCTTCATATATTTAAAGCACTTGATTTCAGTGACTACAGCGTCCAGATATCCCTGAGAAACCCCGCCAATAAAGAAAAATATATCGGCTCGGACGAAAACTGGGAAAGGGCCGANAAAGCCATTATTGAGGCTACAGAAGAAAAAGGCCTGACAGGAGAGATTGTAACCGGAGAAGCCGCATTTTACGGNCCCAAGCTGGACTTTATGGTTCGCGACGCCCTTGGTCGCAAATGGCAACTTGGAACCATACAGGTAGATTACAACCTTCCGGAACGTTTTGACCTTGAGTACACCGGGGCGGACAACCTGAAACACCGGCCGGTAATGATCCACCGCGCACCTTTTGGTTCCATGGAAAGATTTGTCGCCGTCATGATAGAACATTGCGGCGGAAACTTCCCGCTGTGGCTGACTCCAGACCAGGCTATCATATTGCCTATCAGTGAGAAATATGAAAAATATGCGAAAAAAGTTTTTAATTTGCTGAATAATTACGAAATTCGCACGCTGATTGACGAGCGCAGTGAAAAAACGGGAAAGAAAATTCGCGATGCAGAAACGCGCAAAATCCCTTACATGCTGATAGTCGGAGAAAAAGAAGAAGCCTCGGAAACCATTTCCGTTCGCAAACACGGGGAAGGTGATATCGGGGTGTTCTCTGTTGATGCATTTGCAAAGCTGGTAGAGGAAGAAACACTAAAAATGATACAACCGTAAGTTAACCTATTTAATCACAAAGTACAGGAGGACGTAACATAGCAACACCATTTAAACCAAGAGGCAGAAGACGTTTCGTAAAGAAAGAAGATCCGCACCGCATCAATGAACGCATCACCGCACCGGTGGTTCGTGTGGTTGGGGACAATGTGGAATCTGACATCCACCCGATCCGGGATGCCCTGAATATGGCTGAGGATATGGGCCTGGACCTGGTGGAGATTGCACCAAAAGCAAACCCGCCGGTGTGCAAGATTATGGATTACAAGAAATTTCTTTACGAACAAAAAAAGAAACAAAAAGAGATCAAGGCCAACGCCTCCAAGATCGTAGTCAAGGAAATCCGGATGGGACCCAATACGGACGAACATGATTTCCAGTTCAAACTGAAACATGCCATCAAGTTCCTTGAGGAAGGCGCCAAATTGAAAGTTTTTGTGTTCTTTAAGGGAAGATCCATCATATATAAGGACAAAGGCGAAGTGATACTGCTTCGTTTTGCGCAGGAAATTGAAGAATATGGCAAGGTGGAACAAATGCCGAAATTGGAAGGGAAACGGATGATCATGTTCGTAGCTCCCAAAAAATCAGGAAAAAAGAATTAATGTTCAATGCTTCATAAATAGTAAATTGTTTGAATAATGCCTAAAATGAAAACCAAATCCGGGGCAAAAAAGCGGTTTTCTCTTACCGCTTCCGGACGTATTAAGCGCAAACATGCGTACAAGAGTCACATCTTGACCAAAAAGAGTAAAAAGCGGAAAAGAAACCTGACCAAAACCTCTCTGGTACATAAATCAGATGAGAAAAACATCAAGGCAATGCTGGCTATGTAGCCACTTTTCCGATTAGTATTCACCTTTGTTATAGCAACACAAGTCTTTCCCTGAAATAACGGAAAGCGCTTAACGAAAAAATCACACATTATGCCAAGATCAGTCAATAAAGTTGCCGCGAGGCACAAAAGAAAAAAACTGCTGAAGTTGACCAGGGGTTACTTCGGTGCCAGAAAGAATGTTTACACGGTGGCCAAGAACACCTGGGAAAAAGGGCTCACCTACGCCTATCGTGACAGACGCAATAAAAAGAGGGAATTCCGGAAACTCTGGATCCAGCGTATCAACGCTGCCGCAAGGCAGTACGGCATGAACTATTCCCAGTTCATCGGCAAACTGAATGACAAAGACATTCAGATCAACCGCAAGGTGCTGGCCGATTTGGCCATGAACCAACCGGATGCCTTTAAAGCCATCGTAGAGTCTGTAAAATAAGCATATTAAGAAGCAATGAACAAAAAAGGGGAAGCCACAGCGCTTCCCTTTTTTATTTGCATACATCCGCATGCGGGGCAATCTGTACGGGACAATCTGTATCAATATACCTCACCATACCAGAGTTCCCTCTCGAGCTTTCCTTTCTCATCATAATGATAGGAACGGTGCCACTCCACATTTCCGCGGCTATCGTACCATGTCCATCCCGTACGCTGACCATTGTCATTATAACGCATCAGGTAACGCATTTCCACATTGCCCCGGCTGTCGTACCATACATAATCCTGCAGCAAGCCATCCTGGTTATATCCATAATTTCTTCGCCACAAAAGATTGTCATAGTTGTCGTAAACCGATTCTTCTATCTGCCTCCCATCCTCATCATACCTGAATACAAAACGGTAAATCAGGCGATAAGTCCACCTTCTGAAGAAAAATGACCTGGAGGGCTCATAGCGTCTTTCCTCTACCCTGTTCCCCTTGTCGTCATACACATACCTCCTGATCCATTGCAACTGATCATCATCGTCATACCACAACACACCGATCCGGTTGCCATATTGATCATGCCTGTAAAGGTACCTCCACTGTATTTCCCCCTCCGGGCCGTAGACATTCTGTTCGGTAAGATACCCGTTATCATCGTAGGAAAACAGATACCTCTGGACGAGTTCTCCATTCCCGTCATACCGACGTTCTTCCTTTCTGCGGTCATCTCCGGTATAATCATAGGTCCGTTTCCATTCCAGCGAATCCTCATCCACATAACTTTTCCACGCTGTCCGGTTCATCCGGCGGTCATAAGCATAGATCTCGCGTGACTTAATCACACTGTCCGGGCCAATCGTTGTTTGCTCCTTCAGGTTCCCATAGTCATCGTAAATGAAATGGGTTTTCTGATTTACTTCACCCTCTCCATTGTACTTCGCTTCCAGGATCCGGTATCCTTCGTCATTGTATTTGAGGATCTCGCTGAAATACCGATTGCCACCCGGACCATATTTGATCGTCCCGGTATTTTTTCCATTATCATCGTAAATGTATACAAACTTCCGTGAGTAATTATCCGGATAGTCATCAATGAATCCTGATGCTGACTGCCCGGTAATGACAGGCTGAGAAAAGACAAAATACAACAATGACAAAATGACAACCCTGAAAATCATTGTTAATAAATGCTTAATTATGAAAATAATCCTTGCATAAATTTAATAAATAAATTCCGGAATGTAAAGAGGTGATTCGCCCGGAAGAAAAAATGTTTATTCCGGGTCTGTTTGCTGGCCCGGGTTTGTTAACCCTGCCAGCAAAGGCTTTATGAAAGCAAGAAATTCAGCCATGATCATCGCAGTGGCCCCCCAGATGATCTGTCCGTTCACATCAAAACAGGGCGTGGGAAGGCAATCACCGGCACTCAGCCGCATGGACACCTCACGAATATTTTCAGTACGGAAGAATTCAATCATCCTCACCCGGATAATCTGCTCAACCTCTATCGGATCAGGCTTAAATTTGGGTTCCGAATGAAGCATCCCCACAAAGGGGCTGACGATATAATTGCTGGGCGGAATGTACAGATCGGATAACTTCCCGACAAGTTCAACGGCGGAGGAATTGACTCCAACCTCTTCATTTGCTTCCCTGAGAGCAGTATATTGCAAGTCGGGGTCTTGTTTCTCCCGCCTGCCTCCCGGAAGGGCGATCTGGCCGCTGTGCACACCATCATAGACGGGCCGTCGAATAAAAACCGTGCAGGTCTGGCCCTCGCTGTCAGGAAACAGCAGTATCAGCACACCACTGCTTATCGCATTCATCCCTTTCCCTACACGGATGATGTCATCCCTGCGCAAAGCCGGTGCCATGGTCAATTGAGACTGTTGCCCCGGAAGCTTCGAAAAATCTGCCTTTCTCAGCTTCCCGGAAACATCCCTGAAAGGGAATGAAGCAAAACCTGTCTTCGGATCATTCATTGGCCATTCTTATTTGATGTTGCTTCCAGTGCACGTTTATAGACCTGCAGACATCTTTCCCTTGCCTTTTTGTGCGCAACAATTTCCCGGACATAATCCTCTGAATCCGCTTCGGGAACCCATTTTTTAACGAATTCATCTTGCGGGTCAAATTTTTTCTGCTGGCTGTAGGGGTTGAAAATGCGGAAATACGGAGCGGCATCACAACCACTTCCGGCACACCATTGCCATCCGCCATTGTTGGAAGACAGTTCGTAATCAAAAAGTTTTTCGGCGAAATACGCCTCCCCCCAGCGCCAGTCAATGAGCAGATGCTTGGTCAGAAAACTGGCCGTGACCATACGCAGCCTGTTGTGCATATACCCTGTCTGGTTCAGTTGACGCATCCCTGCATCCACCATGGGATAACCTGTATTACCCTCCTTCCATGCCAGGAATTCTTTTTCATTGTTACGCCATTCAATCCGGTCGTAGGCCGGCTTAAAAGCCTGATCCACCACCGCAGGATAATACCAGAGGATCATGGCATAAAACTCCCGCCAGATAAGTTCCCCCAGGAATACTTCGTTAAGCTCTGCGGCAATTTTAGCCAGATTCCGGATACCCAATGTACCAAAACGCAGATGCACCCCGAGTTTGGAAGTGCCCTCAGCCGCAGGAAAATCACGCAGGCGGTCATAGGCCCGGATCAGATCTTTGTTTATTTTGGGAGAGGGTGTTTTCAGCGAAGACCAGGTAAACCCAAGTTCTGTAAGATCCGGAAAGAGGGAGGATTGCTCCGGCCCAGGCATGGATTGTTCCGGCATGATGTGCTTCAGCAGTTTTTCCGAGGCATGATATTCCAGGTCACCGGATTGCAGAATCTGCTTCCAGCGATTGCTGTAGGGCGTAAAGACCTGGTAAGGCGTTCCGTCCTGCTTGAGGACTTTCTCCGGGTGAAGCAGCAGGTGGTCCCAAAAGGTGTGAAAACGTATCCCATGGTCATTCAGCAATCCGGCCACCTCGTAATCTCTTTTTCTGCCATAGGGTTCATGGTCCATGTTACAGTAAACCGCCTCAACCGGGTAGTCTGAAAGGAGTTCCCGAATTACTTCCAGGGGTTTACCTCTTTTTATCAGCAACCCTCCTCCATTATTCTGAAGGGACTCATCCATAGAGGCCAATGACTGATAAATAAAGGATACCCGGTGATCATTTCCAGGAAGGGGATCAATGACGGATTCATCAAAAATAAACAGCGGAAGCACCTTACGGCCGCTTTTTAGCGCCTGATAAAGCCCTTTATTGTCTTCAAGACGCAAATCTCGCCTGAACCAAAAGACAACGATCGGATTGTTGTTTGCTTTCACCACCGGATCACTTTGTGTATTGTCATGTAAAAATAAAACAACGGGGATAATCCGCGAAACCAAAGAAGCATTAATTTTGTAGTTTCGTGGCTTAACCTGATTTTTTATTGATTGTTCAATTCCCGGACTCATGGCTGATTTGATTTATGAAGGCTATTTCGCACTGTTTTTGATTATCACATTGGGGATTATGCTGGGGGGCGTGAAGTTCAGGGGATTCTCCCTGGATCTTTCGGCTGTCGTTTTTGTGGCCCTGGTAATGGGACATTATGGCATCATGGTCCCGGAGGCTTTTCAAACCATCGGCCTGATGTTTTTTATATTTACCGTTGGCATACAGGCCGGACCTGGTTTTTTCGATTCATTTAAAAAATCAGGAAGGCAGTTCCTGGGAATCTGTTTGCTGCTGGTAAGCATCGCCGCCCTGTTAAGTTTTACCCTTAGCCGGTTGTTTGGTCTCGACCCCCACCTGGGGGTGGGCATCTTTAACGGAGCCCTTACGAGCACCTCCGGGCCTGGCAGCTGCCATTGATGTATCCGGGTCTACCCTGCCCTCCATCGGATATGGGGTGGTTTACCCGGCAGGTGCCATCATGGCCATTCTGATCATCCACCTGCTTCCTGTTTTCCTGCGGATCAATATGAAGACCCAGGAGAAACAATACCTGGATAAGATCCATGAAGAGCATCCGGATGTATTGGAACGTAATTTTGTGGTAGAGAATAAGAACATCGACGGAAAGACCATCCGCGAACTGGAGGTGGGCACCATGACGCACGCCGTTATCAGCCGCGTCCGTCATGGAGACAAAATTTACACACCAGGTGAAAATACCCGTCTTCACCTTGGGGACATTGTAAAGTTTGTCGGCACGGAAGAAGCCCTGGAAAAGGTGGAGCTGATGATCGGCCCGCATTCTGACAAGGCTGTTCCAAGGGCTGCAGGCTATAAAGTACACTGGGTCCTGGTTACCAATAAAAATGTGATCAATAAAAGCCTGAATGCGCTCAACCTCACGGCATATTACAATTCCACCATCACCCGCATCCGCCGCAGCGGCATTGATATTTCTCCCAGGGGAAGTACCACCCTGCGCTTTGGAGACAAAGTACTGCTCGCATCAGATGATGAGAACATGCAAAAGGTGATGAAGTTGCTGGGGAACAATGAAAAAAGACTGAGTGAGACAAACTTTTTACCCATCAGTCTGGGCATCATTATCGGCACCCTTTTCGGAGCCATTGTTTTCCCTGTATTCGGGCTGTTTGAGTTTTCCTTGGGGATAACAGGAGGCGTACTTACAGCCGCTTTGGTTCTCAGTAAAATAGGGAAGACGGGGCCAGTTATCTGGACCATGTCCGGCGGGGCCAACAATCTGCTGCGTAAACTCGGGCTGCTGATGTTCCTGGCCACCGTCGGCACACATGCAGGCGCCCATATCGCAGAAGCCCTGATGGAGTATGGCTGGACATTGCTTTACACCGGCATGGTCATCACCACAATTCCCATGGTCGTTACTGCCCTGATCGGTTATTACGGGCTGAAAATCAATTTCGCCACACTTTTGGGAGTGATCGCCGGCAGCATGACCAGTACACCTGCACTGGCTGCTGCCGACGTCAAAACCGAATCGGATGCCGCCTCGGTGGGCTATGCCACGGTCTATCCCCTTGCCCTGGTACTGATGATCATTTTTTCACAGATTCTTAGTGTGGTATAAAAAGAGGGCTGCTCCCCCATCCCATATTACTCGTCATGCTTTTTGACAAAGCAACCGGATGCTGGGAGCAGCCCCAATGATCTGATCAACCCCAGCCTATTCCTTCGGAACAATCACGATCACCCTTTCATGGCCGTATTTATCCATGGCTTCCTGGCCCCTTAATACCCTAACAGACTCAATATCGGCAGGGACAATTAATTCGTCCAGGTCGTTAAGGGCCTCACCACTCCGGAGAAACTGCTCCTCACCGATCACGATCAATGCTTCCGTAGCAGATAGATTTCCTTCTGATTCACCGGAGGGGGTTTCATCGTTGAGCAATGTGAACCGCACAGGCATATTAAACCGCACACTCACTTTCTCACCACGCTGCTCGCCAGGTTCCCAGCGGGGCATTTTGTTCACCACACGCAGTACCTCCTTATCGATATCAGGGTGTAACCCCCGGAGGATTTCGGCATCTGTGATTGCCCCGTTATGCCGCACAACAAAAGACACAAAGACGGTTCCCTGTACTCCTTCCTCCCTGGCAGAATTGGGGTACCTCAGGGTTTCCTCAAGGAATAGTTGCCTGGCTTTTTCCCCGCCCGGGAAGCCAGGCGGATTTTCAACTACGGTAAATATTACATCGGTGGCGTAAGCCGCTTCCTGTGCAGCTGCTTCAAGTTCCGCATCGATGGCCTCCTTGCTGGTTTCGTCGTTGCATGAATGGATCAATAACGCCGTCCCAAACATTGGGATAGCAATTAACATACTGATTAGGGCCCTTTTACGGGAACCCTCAAAGGTTTTGTTCATCATCATGATACGTTTTTTTAAAGATGGATAATTGAAGGGATTGGTAACTGGCAGGCTGAATCCCCGAAAGGATACATCCAGCAGGAGTCGCTGGTAGGAAATTTTATCTGTATGCTGATCAAGCACATAGCGGTCGGCCTCAAACTCATGCTGCATTTTCAGCTCTTTGCGTAAATACCAAATGCCGGGATGAAACCAGAAAAGCACGGTAAGGGCTTCCACAAAGATCAGGTCCAGTGAATGCCATTTACGGATATGAGCCCGCTCGTGCAGAATGATCTGTTTAAGTTCCGGACCTGAAAGCAGCTCTTCGGGAATGAAAACACAGCCAAAGAAAGAAAACGGAGCAACCCTTTTTTTTACGGGTAGCACTGTGCAACCCTCAATAACTACCCGTTTACTGATGCGTATTCGGGTTGCCAGATATATTAAGCTCACAAGCATCCGGAGTAAAAAAAGTAGAGATACCGTGGCAATGATATACAACAGTATCCTGCGGGAAGCAAACACTTCAAACAATCCGCTGCGGGCATTCTCCAGACCCGAATAAGCTCCGGAAGATGCATTGACCACCACTTCAGGCAACATCGTCGCCCCGGCGGGTGATCCGCTGGCCGCCACCAGCCCGCTTACAAAATGCCCGGACCAGGAAAACAGCAAGGATGCAGACAAGCCAGTGATTACAAACCATCTGTTTTGGGAAGGAGTTCCTGTTTTACGCACAAACACGGCATAAACAACCGCGATAATCGCCAGGTAAAGCGATGCCCAGAATAAATAACTGCCGATTGTTTCCATTTTTTTAAATGATTAAGTGTTCCCCCTATTGCTTATTGTCGACCGCACCCCTGATATTACTTCCTATTTCTTGCTGCCGATCTCATCTTCGATAATGCGCTTAAGTTCTTCAAGTTCAGAGGCGGTGAGTCCCTTTTCATGCGAAAAAAAAGACACCATCTGTCGCAGAGAGTTCCCAAAATACCTTAGCATGATCCCTTTCATCATCACCCGGGTATAGGTGGATTTATCTATGAGGGGATAATATTCATGGGCTTTACCATAAGCTTTATGCCCCACAAACCCCTTTTCTTCAAGAATTCGTACAATGGTAGACACGGTGGTATACGCGGGCTTCGGCTCGGGAAAATGCACGAGGATGTCTTTGATAAATCCTGACTTGATCTCCCAGAGGATCTGCATTACCTGTTCTTCTGCTTTAGTAAGTTCTTTCATTGGTTGTTGGTTAGTCGGCGCTGCGCGCCTCCGGTTGTTAGTTAGTTAGTCGGGAGCTATCACCCCTCCGGTTGTTGGTTCTCATGGGCTGTGGATTGAGAAAGATGCCTATGATTCTAAAAACGGCTCAGGCAGTTATTGGTTGTTAGTTGGTTTTAGGTTTAAAAGCTCTATACAAATATAACTAATTTTTTAGTTTTACAACTACTTTATTAGTTTTTTATAAAATCAGCACAAATACCTTGCCAGTATTTTTGCTGTGAATATTTAAAGGAAAAACTACAGTGCTTAGTCTCCAAACATTGCCCAAAGAGCATATACCAAAGGAAGCCACCAGGAGGTTGACCACACCTGGTGACTAACTGCATATGAGATAGAATCATGTACGAAAGTACTCTGTGATCGCCCGATCACACGAGGGAGTAAAGGTGCTGACGGGGGGATTCCTTCTTCCTGTCAAATCAGGGAAGAGTGGGAAAAAATCTGCCTGATTGTGTCCCTTTTACCGCGAATCCCGGTAATTGAAAAAATGAATTAATTTTTTATACAACGGACAGAGTAGCCCCACCTCTTTGGACTCAGATTGTTATATACGTTTGTTTTATTGTAGTCTATCCGGCGGTACCACACGTCGTCCGAATTATTTTCAGTAGCACTCCACCAGTAACCGTATTTCCCAAGATGGACATACGATCCTTCATCCCGGAAAATATAGACATGACCACCTGGAAGGGCTGAAAAACCGGATTCGTTGGTGGCTTCGGAATTGGGAGCAGCCCATAAACCGGTTCCGTTTTCTGCCGTACCACTGGTTCTTAGCTTTCCGGCACAATAGTTTGCACCGCCGAGGTACGTGGTTAATTCCTCCCAATCGGCATCAGTGGGCAAACGCCAGCCTGGAGGACAGGCATTAATAGCTGCAGGCCAGTTGTATAATACTCCATATGTGTTATAATTATCGGTGGCTTTGGCATCATTCACATCTGTACCCTGATAACCATACACGTAATAAAAGGGTGAAGAATTTGAAAGGCCGCCGGAAGATGTGACACTTGGCAAATATTTCAGGTTTTCTGCCATCCAAACCTGGTCACCGAGGCTCACGGTCTGGTAAACATTATCATCGCGAGAATCAGTAAACATACTGTCGTTATCATTCTCATCATCACTTTTCTCGCAACTACTTACAAACGCGGCAAATACGCCTGTAAATAATAATAAGTAGACCGAAAAATTTTTTTTCTGTTTCATTTTTCTGAAATTAAATGGTTAACGCTTTTCTGAATTGTTCAGTTCGAATCAATGAATCAAGGCTGCATAAAGGCTAATTTCCAATGAATCAAATGTAAATATTTTTATTGTTTTTTATGTAAATTTACGTATTTACTCTATAGATAATTCTTTTCTACGTTTTTTTTAAACAAAGGCCGAATCCTTACGGGTTGACACTATTTTATTTTGCTTATTATTTTATTGCTCACCTGACAATACAGGAAAAAACCCACACAGGTCTCTCCAATCCACACAACTTAATCCACCTACCAGTAGAAAGCTTATGCGCAAAATTTTCTGCCAGAATAGACCATCCGTTGGCATCAATTAAAAAAGACTCGTATATTTGAAAACAAACCATTTAACCAAACAACCAACAACCGGAGGCGCGCAGCGCCAACTAACCGGAGGGGGCGATAGCCCCCGACAAACCAACAACTGGAGAGGGCGTCAGCCCTCGACTAACCGGAGGGGCGTCAGCCCCGACCAACTAACAACTGGAGGGGCGTCAGCCCTCGACTAACCAACACGTTATGACTACAAACCTGATAAACAACCCCGAAAAAATACGCCAGATTATCGACAAATGCGATACATGCTATGTAGGCATGACGGATCCTGAAGGCAAACCCTATGTGCTTCCTTTTAATTTCGGGTATGAAGAGGGATTTATTTATCTGCACATGGCCCCACAGGGGAAGAAACTGGGCATTCTGGAAAACAATCCGAATGTATGTGTGGCATTCAGTACCGACCACAAGCTTTTTCACAGGAACGAAGAGGTGGCATGCAGTTACGGCATGCACTATCGCAGTGTGCTGGCCTATGGAAAGGCAGAGTTTGTAGAGGATTACGATGAAAAGGTACACATCATGAATGTAACCATGCGCAAATATACCGGAAAGGATTTTGCTTACAACCCGCCATCCATAAACAATGTATGCATTATCCGGCTAAGGGTGGAAAAAATTGAAGGAAAGCTTTCCGGTTATTTTTAGCCAAAAGATGTTTTTCTGAGGGAAATAATTCAACGAGCAACACGATAACCCGTCAAACCACCGGCACAGCAAAGCAACACAGCACAGCAACAGGGAAACATGGCCCCGGATCATTCACCGGATCATTCATTCATCAGCTGCCAGAGGCGGTCTTTCAGCGATTCAATGCCTATGGTGGTATGGGCCGAGATAAAGCTTTTCGCCACATCAGGCAACTCCCTGTCCAGTTTCTGCTTTAATGCATCAATGCCTTCATCAGGAATCAGGTCGCACTTGGTCACAGCCAGCATTCTTTGTTTATCCAGCAATTCAGGGTTATAGGCTTCAAGTTCATTCAGCAAAATAAGGTATTCCTGTTCTATCTCTTCCTTATCCGCGGGCACCATGAACAGCAGTAAGGCGTTGCGTTCAATGTGACGCAAAAACCGATGCCCCAGTCCTTTTCCTTTATGCGCCCCTTCAATTATTCCCGGAATGTCAGCCATGACAAAAGAGCGGCTGTCGCGATAGGGTACCATGCCCAGGTTGGGCACCAATGTAGTGAAAGGGTAATCGGCTATTTCCGGCTTTGCCGCACTGACTACTGACAACAACGTTGATTTTCCTGCATTGGGAAATCCGACCAGCCCCACATCCGCAAGCACTTTCAACTCCATGACAAAAAAACGCTCCTGACCGGGTTCACCGGGTTGGGCGTAACGAGGCGTTTGCCGGGTACTTGATTTAAAATGCACATTGCCCCGCCCCCCTTTGCCACCAGTTAGTAAAATATGTTGTTCTCCGTCTTTTGTAACCTCAGCAACAACCTCTTGGGTGTCAGTGTCCCTGACCACCGTCCCCAAAGGAACCTCGATCGTGACATCCTTGCCGGAAGCCCCTGTACTGCGCTGTCGACCTCCCGGTTTTCCTGCTTCTGCAGATAAGTGACGGGTATACCTTAAGTGCAGCAACGTCCACAACTGGCTGTTGCCCTTTATGATAATATGACCGCCGCGTCCACCATCTCCCCCGTCAGGACCTCCTTTGGGGATAAATTTTTCACGACGGAGATGGGTAGACCCTGCTCCCCCCTTACCTGAACGGCAATGAACTTTGATATAGTCAATAAAATTCGCGTTCATCAAACAATGGCTTTAACGCCTCTAATTCCGGTTGTGTCTTATACTTTTTGTTTTGCCAGAAAGCCATCAACCGCTTTGCATATTCGGGCAAATACTTCTTCGACAGGTGCCATTCCGTCAATGGATACGATCTTACCCTGGGTCTTGTAATATGATATCAGGGGGAAAGTCTGGTCTTTGTATATCTGCAGGCGCCTCCTGGCAATCTCTGCAGAATCGTCAGAGCGGCCGGAATCCTCCGAGCGACCCATAAGCCGGCTGAAAAGTTCTTCTTCATCCACTTCCACCGAAATTACAAGGCTAATTGGAGACTCTTTTTCCAGCAGTAAGCAATCCAGGGCTTTGGCCTGTACGATGGTACGGGGAAATCCGTCAAAAATGAATCCGGGTGCATCAAGATGCTGTGTTACATACTCATAAAGTTCTCTCCAGACAATATCGTCGGGAACAAGCAGACCCTGGTCCATGTATTTGCTGACCTCTCTCCCAAGCGGGGTATCCTTTTGCATTTCATCCCTGAGCAATTCACCGGTAGACAAATGAAGGAGATCATACCTCCGGACAATCTTGGCGGACTGGGTCCCTTTTCCTGAGCCTGGAGGCCCGAATATGATAAGGTTTAACATGACATAAAAATTATTCCCGGGAAATGAATTTATATGGTTTGGTTTCTATTCAGCTATTTTGTAGATATCCCTGTAGTTCCTTCCAAGCCCGTTATAGTCAAGGCCGTACCCGACGATGAAGTCATTGGGGATTTCCAATCCGATATAATCGGTTGGCACATCGTTCTGCAATGCCGCAGGCTTCAGCAACAAACTGACCACTTTAATGCTACCCGGGTCAAACTCTTTCAGATACTCCAGTAAATGGGCCACAGTAGTACCACTGTCAATAATGTCATCCAGTACGATTATATCCCGGCCCTTAAGGTCCTCACCGAGGCCAATCAAGGTATTGACCTTGCCGGTAGAAGAAGTTCCTTCATAGGATGCGTACTTGATGAAGCTTACTTCGCATTTGCCCCGGTACTCCTTGAACAAGTCGGCAGCAAACATAAACACCCCGTTTAAAAGACACAGGAAGACGGGGGTTTTATCATGGTAGTCCGCATATATTTCATCTGAAATCCGCTTCACCGCTCCCTGGATCTTTTCAGATGAAATAAAAATCTCAAACTCTTTATCTAAAATCTTAACACGTTCCATAGCTATTGAAAAAATATTGCGGACTGAAAATAAAGCACAAAAGTACAAGATTAGCTACTGAACGTCACCATTATTCAGCGAAAATAATGAACAAATTATAAAAAAAGGCCATGCTTCTGAGTTTTTATTGACTTTTCTTCCTATTCATAAAGTTTCTAAGTGTCTGCAGATAAATAAAATAATATATTTGAAAATTATATACGATTGACAGAATGTCCATAAATTTTGAGCCAGCATGAAGCGAATAGGCCTGCTATCCGACACCCATGGTTTTGTGCATCCTGAAATTCCACGCATTTTTTCTTCCTGTGATGAAATCTGGCATGCGGGAGATTTCGGCAGCCTGAAAGTTGCAGAAGAACTCAACTCCATAAAACCACTGCGGGGAGTCCACGGCAACATAGACGGCCAGGAAATTCGACGGATTTATCCCCGTTTCCTTCGTTTTCACTGCGAAGATGCAGACATCCTGGTAACCCACATCGGGGGATATCCGGACCGGTACACTCCGGAAGTGAGACCAATCATTGAATCAGGACCACCTGATGTGTTTATTTCCGGGCACTCACACATCCTGAAAGTGATGCCTGACCAAAGGAATCAACTGCTGCACATTAACCCCGGTGCAGCCGGGAAAAGCGGATTTCACCGGGTGATCACCATGGTACGTTTCAGCATCGACAGCAAACAAATCAAGGATCTGGAGGTTGTAGAATTTAAACGTTACTGATCCTCAAGCGATTCCGTTATTTTCTCAATTGCCCTGTCAAGCTGCGGATCCTTCTTTCGTAAACGATCATGGAATGTATTGTGTACTTCTATATGGGGAGCTACACCAGTCATCTCCAGGTTTTCTCCTTCCAGGCTGTAACAGCCCCAGCTGGGCAGGCGGGTAAACGATCCGTCCACCATTGCCTTACCCGAGGTAAATATGATCCAGCGGTAGGTTTCGGTACCGACGATGGTACCGAGTTCCATCTCCCTGAACCCCTGGGCGGTCATTTCCGCATCGCTCAAACTCCGCTCATTGATCAGCATCACGATCGGATTTCCGGAAGGGGAAAAATTGGGTTGAGGGGCATCTGAACCGCCCCTGTACCGCCATTTCATATAGGGTTCCTGCGCCAGAAATTGCAACACATCGTCATGGACATTCCCCCCGCGGTTAAAACGGATATCAAAAATGAGTGCGTCCTTTTCCCTTGCATGGGTCGACATATCGATCAGAAACTGATTCAGTGCACCAGCCGACATGTTCTTCATAAACACATATCCAACCCTTCCGTCGGTGTTATCAGCCACATATCGCCGGTTTGATTCAATCCACTCATCATAACGCATGTTGTCAATTTGACCGGGCGTATGAGGTTTCATCCTGACCATAACCTCCTCTCCATTGCGATCTAAACGCATTTCCAGTTCATCAGGCATCCGGGAAAAGTAAAAATATCGATTGCGGTTTCCACTGGCGTTGACCTCACGACCGTTTACAGACAGAAGCACATCACCCGGCCGGACCACAGATGCTGACAAATCCAGGTTACTGCCCTTTAATACACGTTCTACCATAAAGGGATTTTCTGTGGAAAAAACGATGCCTGTTTCAGCCGTATAGGCAGAGTAAAAAATTTCCTCCTCTTCTCCCGCACTTGAAAACCCCGTATGGGAGGCATTGAGCTCTCCAAGCATATCATTCACAAGCCTTCTTAGATTGTCCCTTGTCATAACATAGGGTAATTGACTGCCATAACGGTCTCGCATCCCTTGCCAGTCAATACCATGAAAGTCTTCTTCATAAAAATTCTCATCCAGTGCCGCCCATGTTTCATAAAAAATCTGGGAAAATTCGTTGGCGAGATTACGTGAAAAGCTGTGACGAATATCAATATCCTCCAGGCGTCCGGGGCCTGTCTGAATTCGCTGAATATTTCCGCCTGCAAGGAGGTAGAAGTCTCCTTCTGCTTCCACAATACGCAGTCCCTGGCCGGGAGACGGCCCTTCTATCCGCTCCGGCTGGGGTGTTTCAAAAGGCTTAATCTCTGCCTTCCACAACGCCCATTGTCCTTTGTCGTGGTTCGAAGTAAAAAACATGAGCTGGTGACCGTTGTACTCATAAACCCGGGGGGCCCACTGCCTTCCGATATTTGCTACACGCATCGGCTCCCAGCGCTCTGCAATCCCTTCCGGATCAATCTGAACCGGGGATGTGCCGCTGTCTCCTTCTTCTTCCTGTGAAAACATCGCATCAAATTTATCTGACCTGAGCGTTTCCGCAAATCGGTACAAAGGGATACGATATATTCTGTCCCGGGTATTGCCGCGGGGATAATTTGGCTGATATCTGTCTGTAGCAAAATAAATATATTTTCCACATGGCGACCATGAAGGAACCCGTTCTGACATTCCTGTATTGGTCAATTGAATGGCTTCATCCTGTTCGAGATCGTGAATGTGGATGTTTTGCTCGAAATTATGATAGGCGGTAAATAAGATATATCGTCCATCGGGTGAAAACCCCGGAGGTGAATTCTGAAAACCCCATAATTCTGCCTCTGCAATTACCCTGGTGGTATTCGTTTCCAGGTCCACAAGTTTTACCCGCTCCCTCCCGTTCAGGTAAACACCTTTGGTACGGTCAGGGCTCAGAGACAGCAAACGACTTGTGGCCTCATTTTCCTCCAGTGCATGCTCACTGCCTTTTCCGTCTGCTGAAATGGTAAACAGGTTGGTCCATCCATTCATCGTGCGGAAATAATAAAGGGTTTGGTTATCAGCTCCCCAAACAACTTCTGTAACCCTCTCAGCCGGATTAACCTTTATCTGACGGACATAATTGCCCTTAATATCGGAAACAAATAGCTCGCCCCTTGAAACAAACGCAAGTTTCTTATTGTCCGGTGACACATCAAACCAGGTGATGTTGTTTCGCACATTAAAATCCCGATCGAGCGGCAGGGTATTCTTGTGGGAAAGACGCACCTCAGGACGGAGTATATCACCGGAGGTCACATCATAGACATGTAACTGGTAATCTCTCTCAAATACCACTTTCTCACCGTTGGCACTTACCCGCGGACGTCCGATGGAAGTATCAAACTGTGTCAGTGCCACTTTTTGGTTATCAACCAATGCGTATAGGTTATATTCCTCATTCCCTTCATCGGAAACAAAATACAGATTGCCCATACGATCAATGGTAGGCCATAGATCCTTGCCTTCAAAATCTGTAAGCTGCGTAAATTCATCACTTTCGGCATGGTAAGACAGCAGGTCAGGGCTGTGGGAACCACGGTAACGTTTTCGCTGGGGCTGGTTCAGACTTTCCCAGGACTCAGTGAAAATCAGGGCACCGTCATCAGGATGCTCAACCACATGATGGGGGATATTGAAATAGTGTTCAAATACCCTTTCGGGTGTCCCCCCATTGATTTCCACCCGGTACACTGAGCTCATGTTTTCCCTGGAAGAGTGAAAATAAATGTGGCGGCTGTCCCAGGACCAGCTGTCTACTCTGTCAAAAGACTGATGAAAAGTCAACTGGGTAATATCCCCACCCCCGGAGGGCATCAAAAACACGTTGGTGTTTCCGTCGACGGAACCGGAAAAAGCAATCCATTTTCCGTCAGGCGAATAACGGGGCAGGGACTCCCTTCCATCCATCGCTGTAAGCCGCAACGCCCGGCCACCATCTACCGGCACTTCCCACAAATCATCGTCATATACAAAAGCCACGTACTTTCCGTCAGGCGAAAGCGATGGATCGGAGACAAACCTGGCTGGTTGATCGGATCCGGCGGCTTTCCCGGCCACAATCAACAGCATAAGAGAAAGAAGAACAAGAGTTTTCATGCCTGAATCAATTAGAAATACATAAGTCGGATTGAACAAAAAAAGCAGCAGTGCGGTTTCGCACTGCTGCTCAAATATATAAATATTATTTATAGCAAGGATCCTGCTCCGGAAGATTCAGCAAGGTCGAACCAAGCCCGGCAAGATAAACTGCATTCAGTTAACGCCTCCGCGCTTCAGTGCTTTCATCACGAATCTGACGAAACTCATTCCCTTCGTACCAGTTGGGCCACACATCACTGTTGGCCAACTCGTACCCAAGATGGTAATACAACCACATATCCTGATGCAGGCCGTCCCATACCCAGCCATCGTGGACCACATCGCTTGGTGCGTGGTAACGGGCAGCATTATCGGCAGCTACTTCTTCCGCATAGCCTTCATCTTTGCCGATATAATCGTCGCCTCCCTGTGCATAGATCATGGGTACTCCCTTACGGGCCAGGCTGATGTGGTCAGAACGGTAAAAATATCCGGCCTCGGGGGTGGGTTCTTCAACCAGGTAACGATCCTGGCTGGCTGCGTGCCTGCGCAGGTAATCTTCCAGTTCCGAATTCCCATAACCTACCACCTGCACATCCCAGGTAGCTCCATTGACATTAAGTGCGTCAATGTTTATTCCACCTACTGTAGTTTCCAGCGGAAACACAGGGTTCTCGGCATAATAAGCCGAACCCAGCAAACCAGACTCCTCAGCAGTCACAGCAATGAATGCCAATGATCTTTTGGGTTGCTCTTCCAAGTTGGCAAATCGTTCTGCAATCGCCAGGATGGCACCTACACCGGTGGCATTGTCAATCGCACCGTTATAAATATCCACCCCATCCTCTGTTTCTACCATTCCCAGGTGATCCCAGTGACCCATATATACAATGGTTTCATCAGGATACTCAGTACCTTCAATATAACCAACAACATTGTAGCACTCAGCATGATCAAACTCGTTGTTGAAGTCCACACTTGCCGTCAGGCCTAAATCAAAGGCCTGAAAATCGGGGGTAACAGTGCTTTCAAGGGCTTCATCAAGGTCTCTTCCTGCCATTTCGAATACTTCCCTGGCCACATCAAGCTGAATCCAGCCCTCAGCTTCCAGTTTGGGATCGCCGCTATCTTCCCCGATGCCATACTGGGTTCCGGACCAGGAATTTCTGACCACATCCCAACCGTAACTTGCAGGTTCAGTCTGATGAATGATCAGGGCTCCGGCAGCTCCCTGGCGGGCAGCTTCCTCAAATTTATACGTCCATCGCCCGTAATAGGTCATTGCACGACCTGAGAACAATGCTTCGTCTTCCAGCATAAAACCAGGATCGTTGATCATCACAACCACGGTCTTGCCTTCCACATCCACACCCTCATAATCGTTCCAGTTGTACTCAGGTGCAACAACACCATATCCGACAAACACCAGTTCGCTGTTCTCAAGGGCTGAATAATCCTGCAACCGGGTAGTGCCAACCACCATGTCGTCAAGATAATTGTAAGCCGTTTCGTTCCCCCCTCCCCGGATAACCAGGTCAGAGAAATCATACCCGGTGATCTCCACCAGCGGAACCGGCTGCCGGTAACTGCCATTCACAGCGGGCTTAAGACCAATGCGCTCCATCTCCCCTTCAATGTATTCAACCGATTTTCTTCCACCGGGTGTAGCGGGCGCGCGTCCTTCAAACTCGTCAGAGGCCAGGGTTTCCACATGGCCGCGAAAGTTCTCGGAAAAGGTTTCAATATCCGCAGTTTCGGGACCGCCGCAACCATAAGGAAGCAGCAGAAGAGCCACCATAAGGGCAGCCATTCCTTTCAGCGTCAGGTGATTCATTTTCTTTTTCATAGTTCAATCCTCCTGTGTATTGGGTTTATTTCTTTTCACTTTTATTCCTGTGCTTATTTTTGTCCTTCATCATCAACAAGTCATAGGCAATGGGTGCTGAGTTGAAAAGTGAGGAATAAGTACCCACGGCCACCCCGATCATCAATGCAAAGGCAAAACCGCGGATCACCTCACCGCCAAACAGGAAAATAATCAACAGTACAGCAATGGTGGTACCCGAGGTATTGAACGTACGCGACAGGGTCGCATTCAGCGCATTATTGATATTGGTCTTAAGCTCCCTTCTCGGGAAAAGCTTGATATTTTCCCTGATACGGTCAAAGATCACCACCGTATCGTTCACGGAATAACCGATAATGGTCAGGATGGCGGCAATAAATGCCTGGTCAATTTCCATGGTCCACGGTACCACATTATATAACAGTGAATAAAGCGAGATCACAATAATGGAGTCATGGAAGAGTGTGGAGATACTGCCAAGCCCGAACTGCCATTTCCTGAAACGGCTGGCAATGTATGAAAATATGATCAGCAGGGCAATGGCCACACTGATGACGGCTCCTACTTTGATGTCTCTGGCCACGGCAGGTCCGACTTTCTGTGAACTTAAACGACCAACAACTTTGTCATCATCATCCGCCACATACTCCTCGTAGGTCATTGGCTCCGCAAAGAAGTCTTTAATACCCTCGAATATTGCCCGCTCGGCAATGGAATCCGCTTCCGCTGAATCATCATCGATCAGATAACCGGTGGTGATCCGCACCTGGTTGGAAGGTCCGAACGTGATCACCTCAGCAGGTTCTTCCAGTTGAGAAACCAGGTTGGAACGCATTTCCACCGTATTGACATCCTCTTCGAAACGGACCACATAAGAGCGCCCGCCGGAGAAATCAATTCCGTAACTCAACCCACGCACTGCAAAGGACCCCAGTCCAAGCAGGATCACAATGGCGGAAATCACATAGAAACGTTTCCTGACACCGATAAAGTCGAAATTGACCTTGGTCAGCACATCCTTCGTTAATTTGGTATTGAAACGGAAGCTTATATTTTTATCGAGCCAGTAGGTGAAAATCAGGCGGGAAAGGAAAATAGCAGTAAACAGGGAGCAAATAATACCAATAATCAGTGTGGTCGCAAATCCCTGCACCGGGCCGGAACCGAAAATATACAGCACAACACCCGTAAGCAGGGTGGTGATGTTCCCATCAACGATGGCAGAATAGGCATTGTTGTATCCGTCTGTAATGGCCAGCCGGAGCCCTTTACCGGCCCGTAATTCTTCGAGGATCCTTTCGTAAATGATCACGTTGGCATCCACTGCCATACCCAGGGTCAGGACAATACCGGCAATACCGGGCAGGGTCAGCACAGCACCCAGTGATGCCAGCACTCCCATAATGAAGAATATGTTGGCTACAAGGGCAAGGTCAGCTACAAGACCGGCACGGCTATAGTAGAAGCCCATGTATATCAGTACAACGACAAAGGCGATAATAAATGAAGTGAACCCTGCATTAACTGCCTCACGCCCGAGCGAAGGCCCAACCACCGCCTCTTCAGCGATCCTTGCCGGTGCCGGAAGTGAACCGGCCCTCAGAATGTTGGCAAGGTCCTGGGCTTCCGGTACGGAGAACTGTCCGCTGATCTGGGAACGCCCGCCGGAAATCTCGGATTGAACAGTTGGGAATGAATAGACATAATTGTCGAGCACAATGGCGATGGAGCGCCCGATATTGTCAGCGGTCATGCGACGCCACACACGCGCCCCTTCAGTGTTCATTGACATGGTGATCTCGACCTGGCCGGTACGGTCAAAATCCTGTCTTGCATCGGTAATCACCTCGCCCGTCAGCGGTGCCGCGCCGTCACGGGTCGTTTCCCTGATGGCGATCAGTTCATGCATATTTTCTGCACCCCTGGCAGGCTTCACATTCCAGTAAAGGCGAAGATCACGCGGAAAAATATTCTGAACCTGGGGCTGATCAAGCATTCTGTTCACCCTTGCGGTATCCTGTACAGCGGCGTATCCGACCACCGGCCCCTGTCCCGGCAGCATATTGCCGGCCTGGTCCTGAACAAATGCAGGGGTCAGGTAAGCAAACAGCGGGTTATCCCTGGCAAAATCCTGGAACTCTTCCAGGTCATCAAAGTCTTCGCCGAGCATATCGGCGATGCTCTCACTGTCTTCAGGATCAATGTCGTCCAGATCCTCTGAGAGCTCTTCGATGAAATCGTCTTCTTCGGTGGCTTCTGCTTCTTCCGGCTCAGCAGGTGCCTGCATATCAGCCAGGCGCTCATTAACTTCCCAGAAGTATTCATAGATCTCAGAAAATTCGTATGTTTCCCAGAATTCAAGCTTGGCCGTTCCCTGCAGCAACCTGCGCACACGGTCCGGCTCCTTGATTCCGGGTAGCTCCACCAGGATCCGCCCGGTGGTAGCCAGTCGCTGAATATTTGGCTGGGCAACACCGAAACGGTCAATACGGGTTCGCAGAATCTGGAAAGAACGGTCTACGGCCTGATCCACCTCCCGGCGCAACACCCTGAGAACCTCCTCGTTGGAGGATGTAACGGTGATATGGTCGCGCATTTCAGGGGTACTGAAGAAATAAGCAAGGCTGGCACCCGGGTCCACTTCTTCGAAGACCCTCCCGAATACGGTGATAAAGTCGTCACGGCTGGCACGATGCTCCTCAATCGCACGTTCCATGGCCGTTTCAAACGTCTGGTCTGTATCATCAGTGGCCAGAGCCCTGACGATGGCGGGAACCGAGATCTCAAGGGTTACATTCATACCTCCGCGTAAGTCAAGCCCCAGGTTCAGCTCACGTTCCTTGACTTCCCTGAAGGTATATTGATGAAACCCCAGGTTAAAGGCCGTTTGATTCATCATGGAATCGAGATAGAACTGCTTTTCAGCCTGGGCAATGGAGTCCATAAAATAGGTCTCCATCACGGGATCACCATCAGCCAGTGAACGCGCCTGTTCCTGGAATCTTTCACTATGCGCATAGCTTTCCGCATTACGCTCCACCCTGTTGGCAAAATACGTAAAGGAAAGCTGGTAAAGACACACCAATGCAAATGCAATGGCGAAAAACTTTATCAAACCTTTATTCTGCATGTTATCGCACTTTATGTTATCATGTTAAAAAACGACCGCAAAGTTAATTGATTTTTTTCTCAAAGGGAAAAAAACACCCGGTAATTTGCGGATTGATTAAGTACAGCCTATTTTCAGCGTTTTGTTCGGGTAATCAATGACCGCATCCAGCTTTAACAGCCAGTCACCGCCCATTACCATATCAATACGGGGAAGATCTTCCATGGCGTAAGATTTATTTAATGGTGAAAGATCTATAAGAACCACCTCCATTTCTGACAGAATATGACTGCCAATTTGGATTTCCGGGATGGTGGCGAAATACGTTTCAATGTTGCCGGCTCCCATCCCGGTGAATGATTTATGAAAGCGTTTTATGGAAAGGTCACCAAGGTAATTCCCGGCTCTGCAAAGATCCATGACTGTTCTGGAGGCTCCTGTGTCAATCAGCACATTGGCTTTAACACCCCGTATCACGGCATGTAACATAAGGTGAAAGCCATCGGCTTCCATGGAGATCAGGTTAAGCGGGATATTCATAAATGGCTAAAAAAAATACAAAAAGGGGGGCGCAGCATATTGTTACAGATACCGGCACCCCCCTGATATGATATTTTTGCAGGTCTTAATCAGCCTTGTGCTCACTTTTAATGATATCCATGCCTTTATAGATGGCTTCTTCATTAAGCGGCACCAGGTGGTGATAACGTTCAGGCAACACCTTTTTCAACCCATCGATTACTTTGTTCAGTTCAAGGATGGGTTTTACCTTGAGAAAGCCGCCGATCACAATCATGTTGAACACCTTGGTATTGTTCATTCTGACGGATTCATCATACGCGGCAATTGAACACACATTGATGTCGGTGCGCTTTGGCTTTCTGGTCATCCCGTTTTCCTCATAAATCAACAGGCCACCCGGTTTCACCGCATCCTCAAACTTGTCCATGGAAGGCTGATTGAGCACAATCGCAGTATCAAATTCATTCAACACCGGCGAACTGATCTGGTCATCACTGATGATGGCTGTACAATTGGCTGTACCACCTCTCATCTCGGGCCCGTATGATGGCATCCAGCTTACTTCCTTGCCTTGCATCACTCCGCCATAGCAAAGAATCTGGCCCATGGAGAGAACCCCTTGTCCGCCGAATCCGGCGATGATTATTTCTTCTGTCATAACAATTTGCTGTTTGATTATTTTTCAGGTACTTTAATATCTCCCAACGGATAATAAGGAAACATATTCTCCTCCATCCATTTATTGGATTGCACAGGGGTCATTTTCCATCCTGACGGACAATTGGCAACGACCTCGACAAAACATGTGCCTTTATTGAGTTTCTGGTATTCCAGCGCCTTTTTGAGTGCCTTCTTGGTCTTACGCACGTTGGCGGGAGTATGTACCGATTGCCGCGTAACAAAATATGTCCCGGGCAGCTGGGCTACCAGCTCTGTGATTTTCAAGGGATTTCCCATGGTTTTCACATCCCTGCCCCTGGGAGAGGTTGAACTTTTCATTCCCTCAAGGGTCGTGGGAGCCATCTGACCACCGGTCATCCCGTAAATACCATTATTGATAAAGACAACAAGGATATTTTCCCCGCGATTGCAGGCATGTATGGTTTCTGCGGTACCAATGGCAGCAAGGTCGCCGTCTCCCTGGTAGGTGAAGACATATTTCTCAGGGAGAACCCGCTTAATGCCGGTTGCCACAGCAGGTGCACGGCCATGGGCAGCTTCCTGCATGTCCACATCAAAATAGTAATAGGCCAGTACCGAACATCCAACCGGGGCTACCCCAATGGTGTCGCCCTGGATGCCCAGTTCATCGATGGCTTCTGCCAGCATTCTGTGAGCAGTTCCGTGACCGCAACCCGGACAGTAATGCAGGACCCGGTCGGTCATCACGCTGGTTTTTTCGTAAACCAGGTTCTCGGGAGTTTTGATTGTATTTTCTGACATGATTATCCTCCAATGATTTTTTGTTCCAATGCTTCTAAAATTTCTTCCGGGCTCGGGATGACACCACCAAAACGGCCAAAATGCTCCACAGGGGTTTTACCGTTAACGGCCAGTCTGACATCCTCCACCATTTGTCCGGCATTCATTTCCACGGTAAGAATACCTTTCATTCGTTCTGAGAGCTCACTGATTGCATCAGCCGGAAACGGATACAAAGTCTGCGGCCGGATCAGCCCGACCTTGATTCCCTTTTTGCGGGCCATTTCCATTGCTTTCCTGGTGATGCGCGCACAGGAGCCAAAGGCAGCAAACAAATATTCTGCATCTTCGCAGTTGTAGGTTTCATACATCACCTCATTTTTCTCCACCTCGCGGTATTTTGCCTGCAAACGAAGATTGACCTTCTCCTGTTCTTCCGATTGCAACTGGAGGGAGGTCACAATGACACTGTCTTTGCCCTCTTTTTTACCTACAGTGGCCCACTCAGGCTCTTCCTTGCTGCGTGGCTGCTGTTCAAACAGTTCCACCTTTTCCATCATCTGTCCAATGATACCGTCAGACAAAATCATTACCGGGTTGCGGTATTTGAAGGCAAGCTCAAAGCCCAGCTTGACGTAATCGACGCTTTCCTGAACCGTGGCAGGAGCAAGTACGATCATCTTATAGTCGCCATGGCCTCCCCCCTTCACTGCCTGAAAATAATCAGACTGGGAAGGCTGAATGGTACCAAGGCCCGGACCGCCCCGAACCACATTGACCAGAAGACATGGAAGTTCAGCGCCGGCGATATAGGAAACACCCTCCATTTTCAGGCTTATCCCCGGGCTGGAAGAGGAAGTCATGACCCGTTTGCCGCAGCCGGCAGCACCATATACCATATTAATGGCTGCTATCTCGCTTTCCGCCTGAAGGACCTGCATGCCTGTGCGGTCAGCAGGATTCTCCCTCATCAGGTATTCAATCACCTCCGATTGCGGTGTGATCGGATAGCCAAAATAAGCATCGGCACCGGCCCTGATCGCAGCCTCAGCCAAAGCTTCATTGCCTTTCATTAATCTTAATTCTTTCATGCGATTGCTATTGTTTAATATTGAATCAAATACGTAGAACCCGCGAATCTGTAATGTATGTTCATTGTTGCATCCCTGTTTGGATACTCCCCGGTTAAATGAAACTGAATCCTCAAACCAGGGCCGGGCCCGCAATTATTTCCTTTTTTCCCTGTAAACTGTAATAACGGCATCCGGACACACGATGGCACAGTTTGCACAACCGATGCATTCCGAATTAACCTTCATTGCATAATGGTATCCTTTACTGTTGACCTCTTTACTCAATGCAAGTACATCGTTGGGGCAAGCTGACAAGCAAACCTCACAGCCTTTGCATTTTTCTATGTTGATCACAACATCACCTTTTCTTGCCATTTTCGTAATAATTTATGGGTGAACTATTCGTTTTAAATAAAAATATAACGTCATTTTCGTTGATAATGGACAAAACTATAATTATTTCTTTAAAAGAAAAGGAAAACGATAAAAATATTTTTAGAATATTTTTTTAGCTCCTAATTGTCAGTTTTTTAAAAAATAACCACTGCCAAACATCGTATTAATGCTTATTTTTATGGCATGTTAGGGAAGAGAAAAAACCGGAAAAGGCAAAAATGGGTTAAAACAGCCGTGGTAGTCACTGAGATTCTGTTTCTGACTCCACTCTTTGTATTGCTTGTTAGCAATCTGATTATCAGAATTTCTGCAGAAAGCTATCTGTTCGATTCACCGGAAGAAATTCCCTATAACAGGGTCGGCCTCGTTCTTGGCACATCGCACAGGGTAATCAACGGCGGACCCAATCCCTACTTCCACAACCGGATGCAGGCAGCCGCTCACCTGTATCACAGTAAAAAAGTCAGTTATCTTATTGTCAGTGGAGATAACCGTACCCAGTATTACAATGAGCCGCTGCAGATGAAACAGGCCCTCATCAGCCTCGGCGTTCCTGACGAAGTTATTTATTCGGATCATGCCGGCCTCCGCACCCTGGATTCAGTGATCCGGGCCAGGAAAGTCTTCGGCCAGGACAGTATTACAATTATTTCCCAGCGATTTCATAACCAAAGGGCGGTGTATATCGCCCTCAGGCAGCAAATGGAGGTAGTTGCCTTCAATGCGCACGACGTGCCCGGAGGCAAAACTGACAAAACCAGGATCCGGGAATGGCTGGCAAAAACCAATGTATTCTGGGACCTGCTTATCAGGCGCGAGCCCGGTCATATGGGAGAAAGTATTGTAATTGGCGAGTAAATCATATTCTTTTCTAGCCAAGAATTTTACGATAACGATCCCTGATCGCACGGAGCATTTCAGGGCTCAGGTGTTCTTTGTAGATCCTGACCATTTCCTTCATGGCTCCCTTTTGGTAACTGCTGATACGTGCCGCATCAAAATACAGGATTGATGTGTCGTTTTTCACCTCATTGGTCAATGGTTTAAAGTCCTCCCACTTTACGCAGCGGGGCAGCGTAAAATAACCCATTCCCGGATTCCGGGCATCCATGAATACCCCGTCTTCAGGGGGGTACAGATATATAAATTTAAATAACCTTACCACGGTCATCCTCGAATCTATCTTTCGCCGGCGGGGCTTGAATCCGATTCCTGCGTTTATAAAACCCAGTTGTATACCGGCAACCTCGTTGTAATGACTGATATGCTTAAGACGCAGAATATGGCAAGTCTCCTCCCCCATTGATAAAGTACCCGCCGCCACATCAAAAGGACAGTTTCTTCCTGCATTGATACGTTCGGCCACCCGGGTCACCTCCATGATACTGTAAAACCCGTCAAGCACGCAATAAAGATGGGGCTCCGGTTGTGCCATGGGGCCATCGTGATAGTATCCGAAAAAGGGTGAAACCGACTCCAGTACGCAACTGTCAGCCGCGGTCAGATCTCTTTCAAGAGTAGACAGCGGCTCTTCCTTGATCAACTCGGAAAATAACTCGGTGATTTGGTTCGTCATAACAAATGGTGTTAAGGATGGATATTAGCTATTTGAAATTTACAACAATATCTGTTTCCGTGCAAGAAGCATTTCCCTCAAATTATCAACCAGTTATTTGCGATTTGATATCACTCAAAAACAAAAAAACCGTAAATTTGTACTCCTTTTTTCAAGGGTACCCGTTTTATTGCAGCTTTTTGCAAATACGGGTTCATTGATCGAAAGTCAAACCGATTGTGTTTAAATAAAAAAAGAGAAAATGGAGAAACAAAGTAAGAAGGTGTATTTTTTCGGAGGAAAAAAGGCAGACGGAGACGCCACGATGCGTAACATTCTGGGTGGCAAGGGAGCCAACCTCGCTGAAATGGTCAATATCGGTGTACCGGTTCCTCCCGGATTTACCATTACTACCGACACTTCCACNTTGTANAACCAGGTGGGACATNATGGNGTNGTGAAAGCCATCGAAAAGGAAGTCAGAGAGAACATGCGACGNGTAGAAGAAGAGATGGGCGCAGGATTCGGGGACAAAGACAATCCGCTTTTGCTTTCAGTACGTTCTGGTGCACGTGCTTCCATGCCGGGTATGATGGATACGGTACTGAACCTGGGCCTCAATGAAAAAACCCTGGAAGGCCTCAGTAAAAAGACAGGCAACGAGCGTTTTGTATGGGATTCATATCGCCGTTTTGTTCAGATGTACGGGGATGTAGTGATGGGACTCAAGCCAGACAGCAAAGAGGAGGAAGATCCCTTTGATGTGATCATGGACGAACTCAAGAAGGAAAAAGGAGCAGATACGGATCAGGATCTCAGCACAGATGATCTGAAGGAACTGGTTAACCGCTTCAAAAAAGCCGTTAAGGAGAAAACAGGCAAAGATTTCCCGGAAGATCCCTGGGAACAACTCTGGGGATCAGTAATGGCTGTTTTTGAATCATGGAATAACCCAAGGGCAACCTACTACAGAAAAAAATATAACATCCCCTCAGAATGGGGAACCGCTATCAATGTACAGGCCATGGTATACGGAAACATGGGTAACACTTCCGCTACCGGTGTAGCCTTTACCCGTGATGCAGCCACGGGGGAAAAGATTTTTAACGGTGAATACCTGGTAAATGCACAGGGTGAAGATGTGGTTGCGGGGACCCGCACACCCAGGCAGATCACC
>SL_3KL_010_SEDDRAFT_10000168_pt1 | contig 46400 bp, 39 predicted proteins | sample SodLakKL_010_SED_2_FD_10381 | JGI IMG/M metagenome (IMG submission 10381)
AATTTATGATGATCCGCAAAAGCAACAAAGTCTTCAACTCTGCAACCCAACTCCAACAGCATTTTTAAAAAATCTTCGTTTTTGGCGATCCCGGAAAAAGCCACGCATTTTCTATCCCTGATGCTTTCCGTTCTGCATTTTTTCCACTGATTGTCGGGTGTCAAAACCGATAAAACGTCCGGCACATGCCGGCATCTGAAAATGGGTTTGCCGGATACCCTTAATTTTTTATTAAAAAGATGTGGATCAAATTTTTTCGCTTCCGTTCGGGTAATGACCAGGGCGTCTGCACGTTCCAAATGAGCCGATGGTTCTCTCAGAGGGCCTCTGGGAAAAATATATCCATTTCCCACCGGATTGGCCGCATCCACCAAAAGCAGGTTCAGATCGCGAAACAATCGAAGATACTGAAAGCCATCATCAAGAATGATAACATCCGGATTAAAGAAATTAAAAGCTTTTGTGCCCGAGGCATAACGGTCTTTTCCCACCACCACCGGAACGCCGGATAATTTGGAAGCCATCAGATATGCCTCATCCCCGGCTTCCTCAGGTTTCAGAAACATCGAGAAACCATCGGTAACAATTCCTACCGAACGTTCATACTTTCCCTTGTATCCTCTGCAAACAATGACGGGATCGATCCCCATGCTTTTCAAAAACGCCGCCATATAAATTGTCATAGGGGTTTTTCCGGTGCCACCAAGGGTGAGGTTTCCCACCGAGATTATTCTGCAGGGAAGACGGCGGGTTTTCAACCACTTTTTCTGGTACAGTCTCCACCGCAGAACCATGCCCCTTCCATAGACTTTTGCAACGCCGCCCAGAACTTTTGCAAGGGTGGAATCATTATCCCTGCCCGAAATCACCTCACCAGCCCGTTGTTTCAACTGTTCATTGTTCATGGAAATACCGGTCAATTTGCTTGATCACCGCCGCTGTTTTCTCCACAGCTCCCTGATTGGCCTGAAATACCTCAAAGGCATGGTTACCGATTATTTCGCCCTTTGCCGGATCTGTTAAAAGATCCCGGACCCGATGATACAAGTCTTCCGGATTTTTTACCTGAACAGCTCCTTTTGCGCGGAGAAGCATTTGGGATATTTCGGGAAAATCGCTCATATAGACCCCAAATAAAATCGGTTTTGCAAAAATGGCAGGTTCCAAAGGATTGTGTCCTCCGAAATTTACCAGGCTTCCTCCTACGAAAGCAATATCGGCAATAGCATACAATCTGCCAAGAATACCCATTGTATTTACAACAATAACCTCGGGTGCACAGGTTTCCTGTAGCCCCATTTTAGCTGCGGTCAAACCCGAACCCATTACCATCCCACAAATCTCATCAGCTCTTTCCGGATTTCTCGGGGCAATAATCATTACCAGCTCTGGAAATTCAGATTTAAGGAGTTTAAAAGATTCCAGAAGCATCTTTTCTTCTCCCGGATGTGTAGAGCCTGCCAGAAACACTTTGCTGTTTTCGGAGATGGCCAGTGCCCTTTTCATGGAAACCCTGTTTGCCGGCGAAACAGTCTCTCGTTTTTGATCAAACTTCAGGTTACCTGTCACACAGATTTTGTCGGGTTTGACTCCGATTTGCATAAAGCGTCTGCCCTGTTCTTCCGATTGAACACATATTTTTTCGAAAGTGTTTAAAACAGGCATCATAATCATGGAAAACTTTTTGTACCCCGCAAACGATTCAGATGAAAGCCTTGCATTGACTAAAACCGAGGGGACATTTCTTTTTTTTAGCTCCAGCAAAAATGTGGGCCACAGATCCGATTCCACAAGAACAAAAAGAGAAGGAGAAACCCGTCGGATAATCTTTTTTACCACAAAAACAAGGTCATAAGGGTAGAAAAAAATATGATCCGTTTCCGGGGCCAGCCGTTTTTTGGCTTCATCAAAGCCGGTGGCAGTACTTACAGAAAAGTAGATTTTTCTTTGGTTAAATTTTTTTCTCAACGTTTTGACCAGTTCAATGGAAGAAAAAGTTTCTCCAACCGACAGTGCATGCACCCAGACAGGCTGTTTTGTTTCGGTTGAACCTCTTTTTTTACTCTTCTGTTTGGGAAATTGCCCAAAACCCATGCGCTGAAGAACCGTTTTTCTTCGCTTTTCAGAGGTCAATACCAAGGGAAGTATAACCGGAAAAGCAATTAAGAGCACAAACAACATGAGGGTATTGAAAAGCAGAATCATGGTCACCTCAGTCAGCGTGGAGAAGCATAACAGCGGCAAAACATAAAAATACAAGATTTGCCATCCAGGCAGCAATTAGAGGCGGAAGCACCTCACCATAGCCCAAAGACAAGCAGAAACTATAAAAAATCCAATACAAAAATGCCGTAACAATTCCAATGGCGATGCCGATTCCGGTACCTTCTCTTCTTGTTACCCTGAGCGCAATACCCACTCCGGTCAGACACAAGATTATGCACACAAAAGGAAAAGCCAGCTTTGCATAAAGATCTACTTTATAACCGGATGCATCATAACCGTCCGATTCGATTTTTTGGATATAGCCGTGCAATTCGGAGAAATTCATTTCCTCGGATTTTTTAACGACGATGCCGAGATCATCCGGTACAAGATCAAAGACGGTTTCCATTTTCTCATAAAAATTGGCTGCGTATTTACCCGTATCGGTATCCAAAACCTGCTCCATGACATTTTCAAGAACCCATTTTTCATTAACAAAATCACCTTTTTCTGCATCGACCCGCCGTGTCAGTGAAAAATCTTTGTCAAAAAAATAAAGGGTGACCCCGTGGATTGACATGGATGCGGGGTTATAATACTTGATGTGATATATGGAACGATCTGCCTGAATCCAAATATTTTTTTCCCTGGATACCGTCGCCGGTTTTTTTCTGACATCTTCCTGCCAGATCCGGTTAGCATGTGTAATGGTCAGGGGTACCATAATTTCGGAGAAAAAAAACAAAAAAACACTGAAAACGACACCTATACCCAAGACAGGTTTCAAAAGAGTATAGACGCTGATACCGCTGCTTTTCAAAGCCAGCACCTCATTGTGCTTGCTCATGAGGGCAAACACCATGATCACGGATAAAAACAGACTGATGGGAAACATTTGGGCAATAATTAAAGGGGTTTTTAAAGCCAGAAAACTGATCATCAGTGTGATCGGCAAGTTTTGTTCCATAAAGTTGTCGATTTTTTCAAAAAAATCAACGGTAACATAAAGACCGACAACCAAAACCATTACAATGAACAAGTATTTGACTATCTCTTGAGTTATGTACTTGTTTAAGATGCCCATGGAAAAAAATGTTTCCTTACTGATGAACGAAAAACCTGCGAATGGCGCGGGGAATAAAAGTAAACCGGAAAGGCTTTTCCCGTCCCGCACGCACTAAGAGATATCCTGCGAGCACACCCATGAAGGCATTGGGAGCCCACATACCGAGCCAGGGAGGTACTGTGCCTGTCTCCCCATATACTTTTCCTGCTGAAAAAAGCAAATAGAACACTAGAAAAAGAAGCAATCCAAGCCCAAGCCCCATAGACTGTTTGGCGCTTTTAGATTGAAGACCGAGTGGAAAAGCCAAAAACCCCAGCACCAGACAGGCAACAGGCATGGAAAATTTTCTGTGTAATTCCAGAAGTCCCTGGTAATAATAATCACTATTTTCCGGAGAACTTTTAATAAAGTCCCGAAGCTCATGAAGCCACATGGTTTTTTCATCTGTGGATCTGGTGGTAAAGCCGGATATGCGCTGTTGCATATCAAGATTAATATCATATGTATCGAAGCTGAGTGTATTGGCAACCCGGTTCTTAATGCTGACCTGGTTAATAACACCATCAAAAAGACGAAGCTGAAAGATTTTTTTTTCAGGATCACTGAAAATTTTACCTCGAGGGGCTACCACCGTACTCAACATATCCTCATTTCTTTGGTCCTCGATAAATACATCTATCAGTGTCTTTGTTTTGACATCAATCCTGTTAACATAGAGCATAACATTGTCAAAATCATCGTTGAAAGTTCTTTCCTTCAGCCCTATATCGATACTGGATGCTGCCACATCAGCCAGCATGTTATTGAAAGACTTTTTACCCCAGGGAAGGCCGTATATGGTCATGATTCCGGTGAGCAATGCAGCGGCAAAACAAAAAAGAAAGACAGGCTGTATTAACCTATAGATGCTCACACCCGAAGATTTCAATGCCACGATTTCATTGTCCCCGGACATCCGCAAAAATGTTAACAGCACACTGATCATGGCCGATAAAGGAATAATAAAAATCAAAAAATAGGGAACATGATAAACAATCATAAACAAAACGGTTAACAGACCTGCATTATAATTGACCATCAGGTTCATGACATCAAGAATCTGGGACATTAAAAAAACGAACATGAAAAACCCCAGATTTATGAAAAAAGGAGGAATCATCTCCCTGAGCAAATAACGATTAATAATAGCATTTAATGGCATATAACTAATTATTGAGCTGCATTTGAATCAATTTGTGATATTCACCCTGCCGTTGCATGAGTTCCTGGTGCCTGCCCTGTTCCACAATCTTTCCTCCTACCAGGACAATAATTCTGTCGGCATGGATAATAGTAGAAAGCCGGTGGGCAATGACAAAGGTGGTTCGTCCTTTCATCAGGTTCTCCAATGCTCTCTGCACCAGCATTTCCGATTCAGAATCCAGAGCCGATGTGGCTTCGTCAAGGATGAGAATAGGGGCATCTTTGAGCAGTGCCCGGGCAATACAGATTCGCTGTTTCTCTCCTCCGGAAAGACGGCTTCCCAACTCCCCGATGGTTGTATCAAAACCTTTCGGGAAACCCATAACAAAATCATAGGCATATGCTGCCTTTGCTGCACGATAAATCTCTTCTTCGGACGCATTTTGATTGCCATAGGCAATATTGTTGCGGATAGTGTCGTTAAAAAGGATCGGCTCCTGAGTGACAATGGCGATCTGGTCCCTCAAAGAAGAGACTGTAAGTTTGCGAATATCGATACCATCGATTAAAATGGCGCCTTGTGTTACCTCGTAAAACCGGGGAATCAAATTGACCAGCGATGTCTTTCCTCCACCGCTCATACCCACAAGTGCGAGAATTTCACCCGAATCGACCTTTAAATTGATATCCCTGAGTACCCATTCATCTTCATAGCGAAAATAAACATTTTTAAAAGTGACCGAATGGGCTCCGCGGGTCATTGTGATGGCATTTTCATCTTCCCTGATATCCGATTCATGCTCGATAATATCAAAAACACGATCTGCAGCAGCCATTCCTTCCTGAATATTGTTGTTAAGCTTGGTCAGTTTTTTGACAGGTTCATAAAGCATGAGGACCGCGGCCATAAAAGAAAAGAAGGTGCCGGGTGTGGAAACCCCGCTAATGACCCGATTTCCGCCGTACCAGATTATAAAGGCAATTCCTAATCCCCCCAGAACTTCCATTACCGGCGATGACAAACTTTTGGCAACCACCTGGGACATCTCAATTTTAAACAAGTTTCGGGTTTTATCAAAAAACCGTTTTTTTTCATAATTTTCCATCCCAAAAGCTTTGACAATTTTGTTGCCTGAAAAGGTTTCATGCAAAAAGGAATTGAGTTCAGCCAGACATTCCTGGCACCCGGTGCTGACCTTGCGAACTCGCTGACCAAAGACATACACCGGATAAAAGGCCAAAGGTAAAACCACCACCGCATAACACGCCAGTTGCCAGTCTCTGTAAAAAATAACAAATGTCAGGCTGATAATGGTGAAACAGTCTCGAAGTGCACCGGTAACGGCTGTGGAGACCATCCCTTTGATAATGCTCACATCGTTGGTAACCCTTGACATGAGCCTGCCGGTTCTCTCCTGGTAAAAAAAAGAAAGGGGTAAATCACAGATCTTGCTGTAGAGTTCATCTCTGAGCTTTTTAATGACATTTTGTCCCACATAATTCATCAGATAGGAATGCCCGTACTCGGCGGCACCTCTAAAAAAATAAATAACGATCACCGCAATGGGAATCACCTTGAGCATAAAGGTGTCTTGTTTTAAAAAAATGTCATCCAGAATGGGTTTGACCAAAAATGCCGTAGCTCCTGTGGATACCCCTACGAGTAACATGAGCAACATGGCAAATAGAAGCCTGTAACGGTTTTCTTTGATTAATGACAGAATTCGTTTATGACGACTTCTTATTCTGAATTTTAATTTTTTTTTCATCTGTTTATAAATACGCTTTTGATAAAGGGGGATTTAGGGGGATTTAGGGGGATTTAAAAAAGCCTCAAATCCCCCCTATCCCCCCTTTTCGAAAGGGGGAACCTTTGCGATCATCTTTTAACTTTACTGTTAACTGACTCGAATTTCCCGAAATACTCAACATAAATCCTTATTTCTCAATCATATTCAGAGCGATATCCGCAACGCGGGCGGATGCTCCCCGATTGCCGAAGGAATTTCTTATCCATAGAAGCTGTTGGTGTATTGAGGTCAGTTGCTTTGGATTATTCAGCATTTTTTCAACTGTTCCGGCAATATTTTCAGGTGAGGCTTCTTTCTGAATGAGTTCGGGCAGAAGTTGCCGTTGGGCAATAAGGTTTATCAAGCTAATGAATTTGACCCGGATCAGCGCTTTTCCCACCTGATAGCTTAAAGGAGATACACGATAAATAATCACCATTGGAACTCCCGCAAGGGCGGCTTCGAGGGTTACCGTTCCTGATACGGCCACAAGAATTGCAACATTTTTAAAGGTATTGGATGCGCCACCCTCTATGAGTTCGGCATTGAGTGTGTCGCTGTATGTTTCCATGATTTGCTCCACAACCCTTCGGTTCACTGAGGAAGCCAGAGAAACCAGAATTTTAAGGTCAGGAAAGGATTTTTTCAACTTTTGGGCCGCTTCCAGCATGACCGGAAGATGATTCAGGATTTCACGATTCCGGGAGCCGGGTAAAAGTCCTAATACCGGAGGGCTTGACATGTTGTTTTCAAACCGGGAAAGAGAAAGGGGCGAAACGCTGTCTAAGAGCGGATGACCCACAAAAGTGGCCTGCACACCATGTTTGCGATAAAAGTGGGTTTCAAAGGGTAAAATGACCGCCATATGATCCACCAGTCGCCGTATTTTTTTAACCCGGCCGGTGCGCCAGGCCCAGATCTGCGGACTGATGTAATAGAGCACAGGTACTTTTAACTTTCGGGCAATGCCGGCCAGAAAAAGGTTGAAATCGGGAAAATCAATAAGAATCAGCAGGTCGGGCTTGAATTGGCCCAGTGCGGTTTTGGCGGCTTTAATTGCACTTAAGAGATGAGGAAGCCTGGCAAAAACCTCGGTTATTCCCACTACGGACAATTGGGCCGAGTCTGCTACAAGTTTGACACCCTGATCTTTGAGAGCGTTGCCCCCGATACCGATAAAATTTAAATCCGGTGCTTTTTTTTTCAAAGCCTTTACCACATTGGCTCCGTGAAAATCACCGGAGGCCTCGCCTGCAACAAGCATGATGCATCTTGTTGAACAGGACACATTCATGACGACAATCCCAAAAATCTGCGCCTCGTCTTTTCAGTTTGCTCCATGATGCTCAAAGCCACCTTAAGTGCATCACGTCCCATGCTGCCGGTCACTTCGGGGGCCACCCGGTTTTTTACCGATTGAACGAACGAAACCAGCTCTTCTTTTAGGGCATCACTTTTGGTAAAACAACGCCGGTTGATGTCCGTTCCAGGAATAACACCGTCAGCCTGCTTTCCATCGCGTCGTATCACGGTAATTTCCCTGTTGGCAAAATCAACGGCAATATATGCATCACGTTGAAAAAGCCGGATTTTTCTTTCGTTTTTCAGTGCGATCCGGCTGGCCGTTACGTTTGCCACACATCCGTTGGCAAACTCCAGCCGGGCATTTGCAATATCTCCATGCCCCGTAATAACAGGTATGCCCGAGGCTTGTATACCGGTAACCTCGGATTGAACCAGATTTAAAATAATATCAATATCATGAATCATGAGATCCAACACCACATCCACATCCGTACCCCTGGGCTGAAATATGCTCAAACGATGGCTTTCGATAAACATTGGCACCCCGAGAACATCTTCCAGAGCAATCACTGCGGGATTGAACCGCTCCAGGTGTCCCACCTGGATAATCAATCCCCTGGATTCAGCCAGATCAATTAGGCTGTCAGCTTCATTCAGGGTAGTGGTGATAGGCTTTTCTATCAATACATCTACATCGTGCTCCAGAAAAAGGCGGCTTACCGGGTAATGAAGCGGCGTTGGTACCACTATACTGACTGCATCCACTTTGCCCAGGATATCTTCAGGCCTGAAATAAGCGGATACCTCCAGTTTTTCAGCAACTTCTTCCGCCTGTTTTCGGTTGATATCCACTATGCCAATCAGTTCGGCATCTTCCATAGCCGCATATTTCTCGGCATGAAATTTTCCCAGATAACCTGTACCAATTACCCCCACCCTTAATTTTTCCATTGCATTACTTTACCAGAAATGTGTCTGTTAATATAAATGGAGTGCAAAAGCTGCGCTTTTGAATTTTTTGCGAAAGCACAGCTTCCGCACTCCTTAAATTTGCCTGGTTTTGGCTGACTAAAGAGTAAATTCTTTTGCTGCCACAATGGCAATCTTTTTTTGGTCTGCAAAATCAATCATTTTTTCCCGATCGAATACCACTGCTTTTTGTGCTTCCAGCAGCAATGCCCCAACTCCTGATTCTGCCATGATTTCGATGGTTTTTATTCCTGTAGCCGGTATATCGAATCGAAAGTCCTGGTTAGGTTTACACACTTTGACCACAACAGCGTCCCTGCCCAAAGAACCACCCCTTCGAATGGTGGCATCGGTACCATCGATAGCCTCTACAGCAAGCACAGATCCTCCACCGACAACCACGCACTGACCGATATCCAGCCGTCCGATCTCCTTCGCTATTCGCCAACCCAATGCCATATCCTTGTATTGAGATCGGGCAGGCTTTTTTCGGGTCCAGCATCCTTCCGGTGCTAAAAGTTCCGGAAGCAGAAACGTCGACTCTAAAACCCTGATTCCTTCCTTTTCCAATACATCGGCAAAGGCCCGCAAGACAGCGTCATCATGACTGTTTTTCATTCCAATCATCATGGAAATCGCTTTAAAATCCGGTCTTATGTCTTTAAATATACGGGTTTTTTGAATTCCCCCCATCATAACCACATGGGTGACGCCATTTTTTTTAAAAAACCGGATCAGTTTTCCCACCTGACCCAATTGCATCCACTCCATTACATCCACGTGGCTTTTAAGGTCAGGATCGGCTTCTTTCAGGTATGCCGCTGCGTAGACTTCAAAGCCTTTTAAGCGGGCTTTTTTTGAAAAAACAATGGGAAACTGTCCACCTCCCGCAATAAGTCCGATACGCTGTTTCATTGGCGATGTGCAGGCCTCATCGGGTGATACCCCGTTGGGAAAGTTTAATAAAATCCAAAAATTTCACCACTTCAGGTATCTGTTCCACCTCTGCTTTTACCCTTTCCATGGCTTCGTTAAGGGTAAGCCCGATTCTGAATATGATCCTGTAGACCTTTTTCAATTCATTCAGGGTGTTTTGGGTGAAACCATGACGTTTGAGCCCAACAGTGTTCATGCCATGCAGTCTTGCCCGGTCCCCGGCTGCAATCACAAAGGGGGGAATATCTTTGACCACGGCGGATTTGCCGCCAATAAACGCATAATCGCCGACCTGTACAAACTGATGAATGGCTGTGAGTCCTCCGATGGTTGCATAATCGCCAATGGTAATATGTCCTGCAAGGGTGGCATTATTGGCCATAATCACCATTCGTCCCGTTTTACAATCATGGGCTATGTGGGTGTATGCCATTAAAAAATTTTGCTCGCCTATTTCAGTAATTCCACCTCCGAAATCCGTACCACGATGAACAGTGACAAATTCACGAATGATGGTTTCATTACCGATCTTCACGTACGTTTTCTCCCCTTTGAACTTCAAGGACTGGGGTGTAGCTCCAATAGAGGCAAACTGAAAAATCCGGCAATTTTTTCCAATGGAAACATAGGGCTCAATAACCGCATGAGAATCAATATGAGTACCTGATCCGACAGATACATCATTGCGGATAATCGCATAGGGGCCTACGTGAACATCGGAAGCCAGTTCAGCTCCCGGATCAACAATCGCCGTGGGATGAATATTCATTATTTTTCTCCAATGGTAGCCATGAATTCGGCTTCCGCAACTGTAACATTATCCACGGAAGCAGTCCCCTTCATTTTGACGGCATTGCTTCGTTGTTTTAATATTTCAACAATAAAAATCATCTGGTCTCCGGGAACAACCGGTTTTCTGAATTTCACCTTGTCCATCCCCATGAAATATATAAGGGCACCTCTTTTTTCGGGTGGAATAGCTTCAAAGTATAAAATTCCTCCCGCCTGAGCCATCCCTTCCACAATCAAAACCCCGGGCATAATCGGAGTCTGGGGAAAGTGCCCCTGAAAAAAAGGCTCATTGATTGACACATTTTTCAAAGCAACAATCTTATCCCCGGGAGTTACTTCCAATACCCGATCCACCAGAATAAAAGGATATCGATGGGGTAGATAGTCCATAATTTCCACAATATTCAGATTTTTTCCCATAATCCTCTTTTTATTCCTCCGCATTGAATTTTTTGCCGGCATCCACCTGCATTTTTTCAATCAGACTTTCAAGCGTTGCAATTTTTTTTTTCAATTCGGGAAGTCCGGGCAAAACAGCCTGAACCCTCAGCCACTGACGATGGGGTATTGCCGGGGTACCGGAAAGAACAGTATTTTCAGGAACATTTTTCATAACACCAGCTTTGGGTCCTAAAATTGCACCATCACCAATGGTTAAATGTTGGGCGATACCTGCTCTGGCTGCCAAAGTAACGTTTTTTCCAATGGTTACACTGCCGGATATCCCCACCTGAGCCACAATGATGGAGTTTTCACCAACACTGACGTTGTGCGCAATTTGAACCTGGCTATCTGTTTTAACCCCTGAACCGATTCTGGTTGTCCCAAAGGTGGCCCTGTCAATAGCATTTAAAGGACCGATTTCAACATCATCTTCAATATGAACATTTCCTATCTGAGGGATTCTTTTCCATTTGCCGCCATCAGGTGCAAACCCAAAACCGTCCCGACCAATCACTGCACCCGGCTGAATGATAACCCGGCTGCCGATTTTCGTGCCAAAAGCAATGGTCACATTTGCATGAATTATAACATCATCTCCCATGGAAACGTTATCCCCGATATAAACATGCGGATATATGACAACCCTGTCTCCTGCTGTGACGTTTTCTCCGATTACTGCAAAAGGGCCGATATTGGGATTTTCTCCACAGATAAAANTTTTTCCTATATGAGCNGCATCACTTATTTTCCATTCGGGATGGTACGGCGGATAAAAAAACTGCATTATTTTTGCCCAGGCAGCCCTGGGATTTTTTACAGCTATTATACTGATTCCTCCGGCGGCCCATTTTTCACAATCAGGAAACGATTCGGGCACAATAGCTGCACCGGCGCCAGTTTTATCCAGATTTTTTAAAAATTGAACATCACTCGCAAGGGTTATCTCCTGGGGTCCCGAACGCTCAAACGGGGCAACCCCTTTTATATGTTTTTCAGAATCACCATATAGATGGCCCCCGACCATCTTTGCGAGCTGTGCTGAAGATCTTACTGTTTCACTGTTCATATGAAAATCTTTATTTGATCATGTCCTTATGAAATCAACCTATCTGTCTGAAGCGGTTTTCTTGTTATAGGCATCTATGATTTGATTGGTAATATCCAACGGCTCATGGAAATAGACCGCACCGCTTTCGCGTCTTTCCAGTATGAGATGATAGCCCTGTTTGGTGCCGATCTCTCTTACCAAAGTGATCACCTCTCTTTGAATCTTTGCAACCAGCTCCCTTTCTGCTTCCTGAAAAGACTCCATGTACCGGTTTTGCATGGATTTAAAATCACCGATCTTGATTCGGATTTCACGCTCTTTTTCTTCCCGTGCCTCCCGGCTCATAACCAGAGATTCGCGCTCGAGTTGATTTCTAATCGCTTCGATCTCTTCTCCTTTTTTTCGGAGTTCAGTTTCTATAGCCTCTCCCTTGCGATTGATTTCTTCCTGGGCGGCTTGGCCTGCAACGGAATTATCCAATACTTTTTGGAAATCCACCAAACCGATTTTCAGTGCCTCGACTGCTTGCCCCGGCGCAAAAGAATACAAAAAAATACACATGGAAAGAAGAAAAATTTTAAAATGGTATCTCATTAACTACCCCCTGACTATCTGAAAATTCTTTAAATTTCGGAAAAATATTGAAAGTCACTTAAAATGCCGCCCCCATGGAAAACTCCCATTGACCGCGTTTTTCTTCCCGGTCAGTGGGATCCAGAATATAACCGTACTCGATGCGGATAGGCCCCACAGGGGAATACCACCTGAAACCAGCACCGGTACTTTTACGCAATCGGCCAAGGTCGATGCTTTCATCCTTACCATAGACATTTCCGGTGTCATAAAAGATCACCCCCATCAATCCCGCCTTTTTTACCAAGGGAAATATGTATTCCAGATTGAGCTGAACATATTTATGCCCGCCTGTTTTGAGTCCCTCTTCATCCGGCACGAAAATGTCTCTCCAGTCGAAGCCCCGGATAGAATGAATACCGCCCAGGTAAAACTTTTCATAATCGGGAAGCAATTTTCCGCTAAGCTCGGTTATATAACCGCCCTCTGTACGAATAAGGCCAACCGTATCCCAGAATAACGGAATGTAAACCCCAAGCTCACCGGTATATTTCACGAAGCCAATATCACCGCCAATTCCGGAATATTCCACTGTTAAAGCATGGTTTTGACCCTGAGTAGGATTAAACAACCTGTCTCTCGAGTCGTAACGGATACTGCTCATAAGACTGCTTTCAATATTGGTTCCGGCCAGTTCCTTGATGGTTCTTGATGCATCATCAGCTATGTTTCTGATTTTTGCTCTTTCATACTTATAGGCAATGGATACGCGGGTAAAATCAAAAACAGGATAAGAAAAACGAACACCCCCCCCTCTGGCATCTTTGTCATACTCATCGTAATCTCTTTTCCAGTCATAGAGATCAATGCCGGCTGAAAGGGGAATATCAAAGAGCCAAGGCTCTGTAAAACTAAGACTGTATCGTGTAGAAGCACCACCCAGAGTACCCCTCAATTCCAAAATCTGCCCCCGTCCAAAAAGATTCCTTTGAGAGATGGATCCCATGACAAAGGCATTTTCAATGCTGCTGTAACCTCCTCCAAAGCTGAAGGCACCTGTTGGCTTTTCATCAACATCAATGCTTAAAACCATTGAATCTTGAGTACTTCCCTCTTGTGTATCCACCCTGATATCTTCAAAGTAATCCAGACGAAAAAGGTTTCTCATGCTTCGCTTAAGCAATCGGCCACTATACGCATCCTGCTCATACACCATCAACTCACGACGAATCACCTTGTCCCGGGTCCTGGTATTGCCGGTGATAATAATTTTTTCAAAATGAACCTGAGCTCCCTTGTCAATCATGTAAGTAATATCAACTGTCAGGGCTTCCTCGTTTCTGTCAATGATCGGCGCTACATCTGCAAAAGCATATCCTTCGTCAGAATACATATCCGTAAGCGCCATTACATCATTTCGCACAACTTCACGATTGTAATATTCCTGTTCACTGATTTGAATTTTTTCCATCAGTTCCTCACGGGAAAGTATCAAATCCCCCTTAACATCAACTGTCCCGACCGTAAACTGAGGTCCTTCATCTATTTTTATGGTCACGCTGATATGGTCATCCAGATATTCGATAAGCGGTTCGCCAACTCTTGCCTGAATAAAACCGTTGTTCTGATAAAAAGCCTGAAGCCTTGCAACGTCCTGATTCAAATCCTCTTTTTTGAGGTCTCCGGCTGATGTCAACCAGGAAAAAAAACTTTTTTCCGAGGTTTTCATCAATCTTTTAAGCCTTCTATCGCTAAAAGTATCGTTTCCTTCAAAAACGATACTTCTGATCATCATTTTGTCGCCCTCATCAATGATGAAGGTCAGATCCACCTGGTTATGCTCAAGTTCGTCGATTTCAAAATCCACTTTAACATTATGATAATTTTTTTCCTTATAAATGGTTTCAATCCGTTCAATATTACGGGTGATATGAAAAAGATTAAAAATGGAGCCGGTTCGGATATCCAGATTTTCCCGGATTTCATCATCTTTGAAAACCCTGTTTCCCTTAAAGCTGATTACCCGTATATTGGGTTTTTCCGTCACTTTGAAAATAATCACTTTGCCATCCGGCTTGTCCTCAGCTTCTACACGAACATCATCGAAAAATCCCATCCCGAATATATTTTTTAAATCCTGAGAAACTGTCCTGGCCGAAAAAATTTCACCGGGCCTGGTGGCGATGCGCCGTTTGATGGCATCGGCTTCAATGCGCCTGTTGCCCTCCACAACAACATCAACAACTCTTTCCTGCCTAAATATTGATATACCGATTTCCCGGGCAAGTTCCTGCAATTTGAGGGATAAATCAGCAGGTCCCTCTCCCTCCTGATAAAATATTTCGGGAGCTTTCTCAGAAATGCTTTCCAGCATTCTTACATCCAGGCTGAAATTTCGTCCAATCCAGGTGAGGCTTCCCCAGATCACATGATCTGCGGTGCTTAAAACACCTAACTTTCGGATATGCTCGACGCCTTCAATATGGTCGGGAACAGAAATTTCCCCGGGCAAACTGACAATCTGAGCCCCTGCGGCTTCAAGGTGACTTCCTATAACATCGGGAATTTCGGTCCTTAGTTGAGATCGATCCTGAGTGGCAAAAATTTCAAAAGGTAAAATCAAGACCCGAACTTTTTCGATGGAATAAGCCAAAGAGGGGAAAGTCAAAATAAGGGCCATTAAAAACGGAAAATAACGTATTTTCATCAACTACCTCAGTCTGTCTCAACCATTTGTCCGTCCGATATCGTCACGCGCCGCAGCATTAATTCCGCAAGTTCCAGATTATGTGTAACAACAACCAGTACCATACCCAGTTCCTCATTGAGGGAAAGAAGAAGATCGTGGATTTGTCTGCTGTTTTTTTTATCGAGATTTCCTGTGGGTTCATCAGCCAAAAGCACCGATGGGTTTAACACCAAAGCTCGCGCCAGCGCAACCCTTTGTTGTTCTCCCCCCGAAAGATCGGTGACACGATGATGCAGACGATTTTCCAATCCGACCCGCACAAGGATATGCTTGGCCAGCTGCCTGGCCTCCTGCTTTTGAATTCCCTTAATCAGGCACGGTATCATGACATTTTCCTGAGCACTGAACTCCGGGAGAAGATGATGAAATTGAAAAACGAAACCAATAGATTGGTTTCGAAACCTGGCAAGTTTTTCATGGTCAAAACGAAAAACGTCTTGTCCCTGAAACAAAATGCTGCCTTTATCCGGCCGATCCAAAGCTCCCAAAAGATTCAGAAATGTGGATTTACCAATTCCGGAAGGCCCCACAATGGCTAATGACTCTGATGCCTTAATCTGAAATTGAACATTTTTTAGAATTTCGATGCGGGCCCTGGTATCGTCAAAGCCTTTCCACAAATCCTTGACCTCAATGAAAGGGCCCGAAAATTCCGGTACAATTTCTTTCTCATCACCTGCTTCAAGTTGGCTGCCGTTAATATCAACCATAACGAATCGCCTCAACCGGATTTAGCTTGGAAGCCTGGCGGGCCGGATACAGCGTGGCCAGAAAACAAATCACAATGGCCCCCACGGCAATCACGACAATGTCTAGCAGCTGCATGCGCACAGGAAGTGTCGTAATGTAATAAACATCTCCTGGAAGTTCGATGAATTGATATTTCTCCAGAAGTTTGCATAGCACAAAACCCAGGATTACTCCGATAATGGTTCCCACCACCCCGATAACAAAACCTTTTATGACAAAAATTCTACCAATACTTTTATTTGTGGCTCCCATGGCTTTTAAGATGGCGATATCACGGGTTTTTTCCATAACCATCATAATAAGCGTGCTGGCAATATTGAAAGCTGCTACCAATACAATAAGTGCCAGGATTATAAACATGACGGTTTTTTCAAGCTTCAGGGCTGCAAACAGGTTTTGGTTCATTTGTGTCCAATCCCTGGCCCAATAGGGAAAACCTAAAGCCTCGACAGCTCTAGATGCAATATCTCCGGCCTGGTAAATGTCTTTAACTCGCAGCTCAATGCCGGTAACCGAATCTCCCATGCGAAGCAGTTTCTGAGCTTCCTCGATATGAATGAAAGCCAGGGAACCATCATACTCATACATGCCTGATTCAAACACCCCGGAGATCCTGAACCTTTTCATGGAGGGCATATGACCGATGGGAGACAAAATACCTGTGGGAGAAATCACATAAACCGTATCTGCTTTGCGAACACCCAAACGTTTTGCAAGTTCCTTACCCAAAACAATGGCCGGCGTTTCCGGCGTCTCCAGATTATCATTTTTTTGCCTTTGAGGAGGCGTAACTTTATCGAATATCTTAATGACATCACCGACACTTTCAGGGTCGATCCCCCTTATGATGGCACCTGACACACCAGCGGACGATCGTAGCATAGTTTGGGTGTAAATAAAAGGGGTTGCCGCTGTTACACCATCTACCGACTTCACCTGATTTAAAACTTGGTGGTAGTTTTCCATATGCCCCCCGTGGTGCATGATCATGGCGTGGGATTCAATCCCCAGAATTCGTGATCGCAGCTCCGACTCGAATCCGGCCATCACTGCAATTACCACGATCAGGGCCATCACCCCGACGGTCACACCGGCAATGGATAGAATGGTAATCAGGGAAATGAAGCTTTCTTTCTGCTTGGCCTTCAGATAGCGTGTACCGACAAAAAGTTCGAAAGACATACTATCATACCTTTTCAATAGATTTCATGTGGGGAAAAAAAATAATTTCCCGAATGGATGCCGAATCCGTGAAAAGCATTACCAGCCGATCAATGCCGATTCCCTCTCCTGCGGTCGGCGGCATTGCATATTCCAAAGCTTCTATATAGTCCTCGTCCATGGGATGTGCTTCCTGGTCCCCGGATTTACGGTCTTCCACCTGCTGAACAAAACGTTCCCGCTGATCTTCCGGGTCATTTAATTCCGAAAAGCCGTTGGCCAATTCCCGTCCGGCAATGAACAATTCAAATCGATCGGTCAAATCAGGGAATTGCTCGCTTTTTCTGGAAAGTGGGGAAACTTCCACCGGATACCCGGTGATAAATGTAGGTTGAATCAGTTTTGGTTCCACAAGCACATCGAACAGCTTGGTGATTATTTTACCCAATCGCCGTGTTTTGGTTACGGGCACCCCTTTTTCAGCCGCAATATTCAAAAGAGCATCCTTGTCTTTGAGCAGCTCAGACGGAATTCCCCCCAGTTCTTCCAGAGCCTGAGCCAATGTCAATCGGTTCCACCCGGATGAAAGATCGATGCTGTGTCCCTGATAAACCAAATGTTCCTCACCGTAAATTTTTACGGCGATCTTTCGGATCATCTCTTCGGTCAGCTCCATAAGGTCCTCATAATCCGCATAGGCCTGATAGAATTCGAGCATTGTGAATTCCGGATTGTGCTGGGTAGATACCCCCTCGTTTCTAAAATTTCTGTTAATCTCAAAAACACGCTCAAAACCGCCGACAACAAGTCGTTTCAGGTAAAGTTCGGGAGCGATACGGAGATGAAGATCCATACCCAGTGCCTTGTGGTGGGTTTTAAAGGGGGTGGCATCCGCACCTCCCGGAATAAGCTGCATCATAGGAGTTTCAACTTCCAGAAATTCCCGGGCCATTAAAAACTCTCTGATAACATGCACAATTTTTGACCGCACCAAAAACTTATCCCGTACATCCTGGTTCATCATCAAATCCAGGTAACGTTGACGGTATCGTTTTTCTGGGTCCCGAAGCCCATGGAATTTTTCAGGAAGAGGACGATACGATTTGCTTAAAAGGCGCAATTGTTTTGCCAATAATGTCCATTCCCCGGTTTTGGTCTGAAACATTTGACCGGTCAGGCCTACAAAATCTCCGATATCCAGTTGCTTGAAAAAAGCGTAGGTATCCTCTCCCACCAGATCTTTGCGTATATAAGCCTGAAGTTGACCTGTACGGTCTCTGAACCGGATAAACGAGGCTTTCCCAAAACGGTTTACAGCCATCATTCTCCCGGCAACCGCAAAATCAGGGGAAGACTCCGACGAAAACAAATTCGCCGAATTATCTATCATTTCCATGATTTCTTTTACCGAATGGGAAACTTTAAAATCGTTGGGAAAAAGGTTAACATTTATTTCTTTGAGCTGCTGAATCTTTTCTTTTCGTTTTTCCAAAATCGTGTTTTCTTTATCCATTTTTAGCCGTATCGTTATAATAAACCACAATTGATAAATTTACTTTCCTGAGAATCTAAAGGGCAAACCCGAAAGAAGTCAGGCGGGAGAATAAAAACCGAACCGGTATTTAAAATTCAACTATCGAACCAGATTTGCTAACGTATTTGGACAGTTGTGTCAAGCTTAAGTTGGCGGGTCTATTATCTTAATGTTAAGTATCATTATGGAACCCTTATGGGTTTCAATGTGGGGGATGAAAATCACCCAGTTTTGGGATCTATTTTATCATATCGAATCTGTTCCGAATATTAAGTGCCAGGGAATTTGGTTTCAGGTGTCAGGTTTCAGGTTTCAGGTTTCAGGTGTCAGGATATGGAGAATACAAATTGCAGATACATGAAACCTTATATCTAAGGGCTCTGCAACAGAACAAAACTCAGGGGATTTTTCAGACCAATCTGGTGACAATTTTCATCGCCCCAGTCTCAATGTCTGCATCGATTGTGTTGTCGTAAGATTTTAGAACAGTGTGGATGATGGAAAGTCCAAGGCCTGGAGCCATTTCGCCAATGCACCCCAGTTTTTCCATTCGTTTGATATGGTCTTCCATAGCTCTGAGTTCTTTTTTGGACCGCTGTTGCTTTTCCGATAGAAGGCGCTCAAAAAGGCTATGGGAAAACAGGCTATCATGGTAACCATGATTTTGTAAAACTCGATGTTCAAGTTTTTTGACACAATACTTTGCCATTACCGTCATTTGCCGGAATGACGAAAAAAACTTAAACATCGAGTAAAAGACATATATCCAGTCACATTGAGAAGCCACATGACTGTTCTGAATAAAAGAATACGGGAAAGGGAAGGCCCCTATCCGGTAATGGCACCGGCCATCTTGAAAATGGGGAGATACATGGCTATAACCAGGCCACCGATAGTCACCCCTAAAAAAACGAGCATGAAAGGTTCTATCATGGACGTCAGGTTTTCAACAGCCTGATCCACCTGCTCATCATAAAAGTCAGCAATTTTTTCCAACATGGAATCCAATGCGCCGGTAGACTCTCCCACCGCAATCATCTGGCAAACCATTGCTGGAAACACGCCGCTTTCTGCCAGCGGATCGGCCATGGTACGTCCCTCGGCGATACCTGTCCTCACATTGTAAATGGCTTTTTCCACGGTTTTGTTGCCGGCGGTTTTGGCAACAATATCCAATGCTTCCAGAATCGCCACCCCGCTTGCCAGCATCGTTCCCATGGTTCTTGTAAATTTTGCCACAGCTACTTTTCGCAGCAGGATTCCGAAAACAGGAAGTTTCAGAACGTATTTGTCGGTGAGGTCAGATCCTTTTTCAGTCTTGTAAAATCGTTTGAAGGCATAAGCAAACAAAACAAGGGCGCCAATCATATATAAAATATTGTTTTTGGTAAAATTACTTGCATTTACGACCATCTGCGTGAATACAGGAAGCTCGCTTCCAAAGTCTGCAAACATTTCCTGAAAAACAGGGATCACAAACACCAGAATGACTGCTACAACCACCACCGCAATAACCATGGTGATAATCGGATAGGTCATGGCTCCTTTAACCTTGGCTTTGAGCTTTGCCGCTTTTTCCAGGTAGTTGGAAAGACGCTTCAAGATAATGTCCAGGATACCTCCAGCCTCGCCCGCGGCCACCATATTGACAAAAAGATTATCAAAATGATTGGGGTATTTTTGTAAAGCCTCAGCAAGGGTAGAACCACCTTCAACGGAATTCTTAATATCTTTTAACATCTTTTTGAATGTTTTGTTTTCCTGCTGTGCATAAAGAATATCGAGGCACTGAATAATTGGAAGTCCGGCATCAATCATAGTGGAAAATTGGCGGCAAAACAGGATAACATCGGACTGCTTAACTTTTGGCTGAAGAAAAGCAACATTTTCAAAAAGATCTTTGGGTTTTTTCTTAATTTTTGTGGGCGAAATTCTCAGCCTGTTTAAATTTACACGAATACCTGCCTCATTCGGTGCCTCCATCTCTCCTTTTTGAACTTCACCCGTTCTGTTTTTTCCTTCCCACAAATAAACCGGCATATGCTGATTTCCTCCATTTTATTAGGTGACTGGCAATAAATAATTATTTCTTGCCAATCATCTGAGTCACTAGAAGCAGCTCATTTTTTTCAAAACATTTGCTTGAAACTCAATAACCAATTTGGAATTTATCGTAATTAGTGTAAGCACCTGAAAGGACATTAGAATTCACAAAAAGGTTACACTCAAATCAAACTATGCTAAATTGAGCAATATGCATGCCACTGTGCAGCAGTTTCTAATGTGCCTCTGTGCGAATTCACTCGCACAGCTGAGCCTCCCACATTCCCACGGTTCATTTTCAGCGCATCCGGTTATGCATGAATATTTGAAATTTCCATGAATAAAATCGATCACTTCAGAATTAATACACCTTGATAATACCCGTAATCTGTGCATAATTTCCAAAGACGATTTTTTTCCATTTTAATTTCGGGAAAAACATAACGAGCATTTTGCAAAGGAACTTGACACGTTGAATGATTCCGACCTTTATAACAAAAAAGAGCTGACTGTTATTACCACCCATGTCAACGCGGATTTTGACGCGGTGGCCTCTTTGCTGGCCGCCCAGAAATTGTACCCCGATTCGGTGGTGGTTTTTCCTGGATCCCAGGAGCAAACACTTCGGAATTTTTTCATTAATTCCATGGCCTATTTGTTCAATATGGTCGACATGAATTCCATCGATTTTTCCAAAATCAGGCGGCTGGTTCTTGTGGACACCCGACAACCCGGAAGAATCGGAAAACTGGCATCCATTGTGGATCGATCCGATTTGGAAATTCATATTTATGATCACCACCCTTCAATGCCCAACGACATCAAAGGAAACTACGAACTTATTGCTTCCACCGGAGCTACGGTAACGATTCTGACCGAAATTATTCAGAAACGACAAATTGAAATCGAACCCGACGAAGCCACCATTTTAATCTCAGGAATCTATGAGGACACAGGCTCTTTCACATTTCCTTCCACTACTGCACAGGATTTTAACGCGGCAGCAATCCTGCTGAATAAGGGAGCCAACTTAAATACCGTTTCCGATTTGATCTCGCGGGAAATCAGCCCCGAACAAGTGGGCCTCTTAAACGACATGCTTCAGGGCTCTATTCATTTCAACATCCACGGCATCGATGTGGTTGTCAGCACCGTCAATACGGATAATTATGTACCGGATTTTGCTTTCCTGGTTCATAAGATGGTCAAAATGGAAAACCTGAATGCCATTTTTGCTCTGGCTCAGATGGGAAATAAGATCTACATTGTTGCCAGAAGCCGGGTTCCCGAAGTCGATGTTGGAAGCATACTGAAAAGCATCAACGGTGGAGGGCATTCTTATGCAGCCGCTGGAACCATCCGTGGCAAAACCCTGGTCCAGGCACAGCATGAACTTGTGGACCTTCTTTACAAAAAAATCAGATCCCGGCATCTGGCAGCTGATCTGATGACCTCTCCGGCTATTACCGCTACCTTTGACATCAATTGTGGAACCGCTCATGACCTTCTAACCCGCTACAATATCAATGCACTGGTGGTTATCCGGAATATCGGGGGAAAAAATCGATTGGAAGGCTATATTACGCGTCAAGTAATTGAAAAGGCATTGTATCACAAACTGGATCACGTACAAATTACGGAGTATATGACCACTGATGTCCAATACGTTACTCCTGAAGCAGACATTCTGGAAATTCAGGAAAAGATAATTGAAAACAAACAAAGGGTTCTTCCTGTATTGGATAATGGCAATATCTGCGGAGTCATTACCCGCACGGATCTTCTCAATCACCTGGTGAGAAAATCTCAATTGACTGCTGAAAATATGCCGAATCCCATCAAAAACGATATTCGCGCCCGAACACGGAATGTAAAAAAATTTCTTCAGGAACGACATTCCCCCCGTATCTTAAACATTTTGAAGGGTATCGGGGAAACTGCCGGTGAGATGCAGGTCAATGCTTATGTCATTGGGGGATTTGTGAGAGATCTGTTTCTCTACCGGTCCAATGAAGATATCGATATTGTTATCGAAGGCGAAGCTATCGCTTTTGCCAGAAAGTATGCGGAAAAGGTGGGTGCTCGTGTTCATACGTATCGAAAGTTCAGCACAGCGGTGGTGATCTTTGAAGATGGTTTCAAGGTCGATATTGCTGCAGCGCGGATGGAATATTATCGTTTCCCGGCAGATCTTCCCACTGTGGAAATGAGTTCCCTTAAACTGGACCTGTTCCGGCGGGATTTCACAATCAACACTTTGGCCATTCATTTAAACCCTGAAAATTTTGGTACACTCATCGATTTTTTTATCGGTCTCAAAGACATCAAAGAAAAAACTATCCGGGTGCTGCATAATTTGAGTTTTGTAGAAGATCCCACCAGAGTATTCAGGGCCATTCGATTTGAACAACGCTTCGATTTTTCCATCGGCAAACTTACTCAGGGTTTGATTAAAAATGCGGTCAAAATGGAATTTTTCAAACGCTTGAGCGGGCGAAGGGTTTTTAATGAAATCAGGTTGATCTTGGAGGAAGCAACCCCTGCACCGGCCATTATCCGTATGAATGATTACAATCTTCTCAAAGTGATTCACCCATCTCTTGTACTTGACAAAGAACTCATTGAGCTGCTTGAATCTGCCAAAAAAGTAATTGATTGGTTCGATCTTCTTTTTCTCGAGGAATCCTACAAACGCTGGATTGTATACTTGCTTATTTTAACCCGGCATGCAGACACAGAAATTTCCGAAGAAATCTGCAAGCGACTGGAGCTTGCGCCCAGGTATAGCAAGCTTTTTTGCAATGATCGTTTCGAGGCCGATAAATGTATACATTGGCTTGAATATAACCTTCCGGTTTCCAACAGCACCCTTTACAATCGTCTGGAAACATTCAAAACCGAACTCATCCTTTATATGATGGCTGCTTCCGGCCAGGAAAGGGTCAAAAAAGCCATCTCCCATTTTTTTACAAAATTGCGATACATTCGCACTTCTATTACAGGCGATGATCTGATAAAGATGGGCCTGGAACCCGGCCCTGTGTTTCGCAGGATTTTTGAAGCGGTTCGTGATTCCAAACTCAACGACAAGATTAAAGATCGAGAGGATGAAATTCGTTTTGTGAAAGACTTTATTCAGGATAAAAAATCAATTTGACTTGTACAAACAGGAGATTTTAAATGGTTGCAAAAAAGAGAATTCTCAGCGGAATGAGGCCGACCGGGCCACTGCATCTCGGAAACCTTCACGGCGCCCTCTTGAATTGGATTGACATGCAGGATAAATATGATTGTTTCTTTTTTATCGCCGACTGGCATGCACTCACAAGCGATTATGAAAATACGGGTAAAATTTCCGGCTTTGTCAGGGAGATGATGATAGACTGGTTAAGTGTCGGTCTGTCCCCTGAAAAAAGCACCTTGTTTGTTCAATCCCATGTCAAACAACACGCGGAGCTTTTTCTTTTGCTGTCCATGATTACCCCTGTTCCCTGGCTGGAAAGAAACCCTACCTACAAAGATCAGATTGTTCAGCTTTCCAGCAAGGATTTGTCCACATTCGGTTTTTTAGGTTATCCGGTGCTCCAGGCCGCCGATATTATCATGTACAAGGCCAATGGCGTTCCGGTAGGTATTGACCAGGTGCCTCATGTGGAGATTACCCGTGAGATTGCCCGCAGATTCAATCACCTTTATGGTAAAGTATTTCCGGAACCCGATTCTATTTTGACCCAAACACCGAAAATTCTGGGCACCGATCGCCGCAAGATGAGCAAAAGCTATAACAACGCCATATATCTGGCCGATAGCCCCGATATAATTCGAAAAACAGTAGCAACCATGATTACGGATCCCCAGCGGGCCAGAAAATCCGACCCCGGAAACCCCGAGGTTTGCAATGTATTCGAATTCCATAAAATTTATACCGATTCTCAAACCAGACAAAACATCGACAAACAGTGTCGCGGGGCGCAAATCGGCTGTGTGGAGTGTAAAAAAATCATGGCTGAAAACCTGATCAAAGCTTTGGAGCCTATCCGGGAAAAGCGCCATTATTACACAGCAAAGCCTGATCTTGTTGAAGAAATCATTGAAAGCGGAAGCAATACAGCGCGGGAAGTTGCCCGTCAAACCATGGAGCAGGTGCTCAAAGCTATCGGAATATGATTTGTTTACCATATGAATGACAATAACTATCAGGTAAAAGTAGAAAACATTTTTGAAGGACCCATGGATCTTTTGATCCACCTGATCAGAAAAAACCAGGTGGATATATATGATATTCCCGTGGCCATAATTACGGACCAGTATCTGGAATATTTAAGATGGATCAAGGCTATGAATCTGGATCTGGCCGGCGATTTTCTGTTTATGGCCTCTACATTGACCTATATCAAGTCCAGGATGCTGCTGCCTGTACATGGAAATAACGATGAAGAGGAAGAAGATCCACGGCTGGAGATCACCCGGCCGTTGCTGGAATATATCAAAATGAAATCCGCGGCAGAGCAACTCGCCAATCGTTATATACTCGGGGAATATACCTTTATCCGAAAATCCAAAGATACCGGGATTGCCCGAAAAGACCCGGAAACTTATGTGCAGATCGGCCTCTTTGAGCTTGTGGATGCATTTAAAAATCTTCTGGAGGACATTTCCACGCAACATCGTGTTGATTTTAAAGAAGAGGAAATCTCCATTAAGGATCGTATTTCTGAAATAATAGAGATACTTGAAAAAAAAGGTTCCATAACTTTTACTGAACTTTTTTTATCTCCCTACGATCGAAGCATGATTGTTGTAACATTTCTGGCGATTCTTGAGATGGTCAAAATAGCCCTGGTACGCATCGTACAAAACGTTCAAACCGGATCTATCAGACTTTTTTATATATGAACAATGACCTGAAAAACATTATCGAAAGTCTTATTTTTGTATCGGAAACCCCTCTTTCCATCGACCGCATTCGAAATGCCATTCCCCAGGTCAATACCGGTGAAATCAAATCAGCAATCGAAAACCTTATCCATGAATACGAGAACCGGAAAGGGGGGTTTGTTTTGAAAGAAGTCGCCGGAGGCTACCAGTTTAGAACCCGTCCCGAATACCATACATGGATCAAAAACCTCATTCGGCCCAACCCGGTTCGCTTAAGCAAGGCAGCCTTGGAAACCCTTGCCATCATCGCCTATAAACAACCCATCATCAGAAGCGATATCGAACACATTCGGGGTGTGGACTGCGGCGGTATTATCAGAACCCTTATGGAAAGAAAACTGGTCCGAATTTTAGGCCGTAAAGAAATTCCGGGAAGACCGCTGATTTACGCCACCACCAAATATTTCCTGGAATTTTTTGAGCTGCGGGATTTAAAAGACCTTCCAACCCCAAAAGAAATCCACGCCATGGAAACCCTCGCTGAACAACCACCTCAAAAAACCGATTCTGCCGAATTACCTTAGCCGTCAATAAATTCGGTGATGATAAATTTTAATGACTGTTTTCCAGAACAGCTGAAAAGCACTGCTGCTGGAGTGCGAAAGTTTTACTTTCGCTTGTCCGGCTGAAAGCCGGGCACGGATTGAAGCTTTTCACTCGATCATCAGGTTTTTTTTGGTCATTCCTGCGAAAGCCGGGCATGAAGTGAAGTTTTTTAGCGCCATACAGGCGCCCGCTGAAACTGTCTGGAGCGCTAAAAGCTTCACTTCATGCCCGGGTCTCCGCTCCGCTGCGACCGGAATGACAGCAATTTGGAACGACTCGCCCTAAAAAAAACTGATCATTGAGTTTCAGAAAATGTTTTGGAAGTAACCTGTTTATGTGAACTCCGGTTTTTTTCAGTGCGGATTTATCGGCACAAATTAAAACCCGTTTTGGGTAGCCACATCTGTTTTTCAGTTGAACCGGTTTGCAGCCGGTCAGGCGAAAGCACAACTTTCGCACTCCGGCCTCACGGATTTTTAGTTCATTAAATGATTCCGGCGTGGGGATGGCTACCCCCTGATATCATATGGTGGGCGGTACAGGATTTGAACCTGTGACTTCTACCGTGTGAATCTGATTAACGTTTTTATTCTACTTGCTTAGTTTTATATGATTCTGTATGTAATTAATAGGTTATGATAATTTCATTGCTTCTTTTTATATGGTATTTTATGGTGTTCTTTTATGTTTTGGGTACGATTTTTTGCCCGGAAAACATTATGCCATGAGGCTTTGAACGATGTTTAAAATTTCGGGGATAGAACTGGAATATCTACCTGGATTGAGAAGCCGACATTTGGAACAACTGTTGTTCAGTATACAAGAAATATGTGTGAATTTAAATTGTCGGAGAAATATTTTCCAAAAATGCAAATTATTTTAGATTTATCCGATAACATTTGGCTTTGAAGCGGACTCGGGCAAAAAACCAGCTTGCCGGTAAGCCACGGCTTTTTATCCGAATAAAAAAAACGGCATTTCCATGATGGAAAAATGATAAAAATTAACCCAAGCCAATCAAAACGAAATCAATTCAATGATGACGATCTTGTATGTTACTGCTTCATTCATACAAAAAGAGATATTGAAAATGATTACCTGAAAAACAATCGTTCACTGATTTTAGAAAAAATCATCTTTGAGAAGAGTATAGGGAAATGCAATTGTGCTCAGAAGAATCCTAAAGGAAGGTGATGCTTAGCCGATGTTCACCAGGTGGTGGAAGAGTTAAAAAAGAAAAAAAACATATGAAAACCGGTTCATGGCAGACGCCGGAAGCGACGACTGTTTAATGAATTCGACTTTTATTCCCGGTGCCAAACAGCCGAAACGTTCAAGAAAGCTTATTCAGCTGATGCAAAAGTCACCCGTCTGATTGATAACATTAACATGGTCATTCTCGTTTATTTGAGCATGCCCCATAAAGAGAGAGAGTATGAATAAAGCAGATCAAAATAAAATTATCAATATATGTCGCAAAAATGATATTTCCATGATCGGAATTTTTGGATCCACAGCAAGAGGTGAGGCCACTGAATCAAGCGATATAGATCTTTTTGTAAAATTGTCCAAACCTAAGAGTCTTCTCTCGTTGGTAAGACTCGAACGTAATATTTCTGAGGCTCTTGGAAAAAAAGTAGACCTGCTGACGGAAGGCGCCATTAGTCCATATCTTAAAGACAGTATACTCAAGGAACTCACGGTGATTTATGAAGCGTGATGATACAGTTTATCTGAAACATATTCGTGACGCATGTGATCGTATTGATTACTATTTACAGGGGATCAGCTCAACCAATTTCGATGAAAATCCTCTTCTTCAAGACGGAGTCATTCGACAAATTGAAATCATTGGCGAGGCAATAAAGCGTGTCTCAAAAGAACTGCATTCGTCATATCCTGAGGTTCCGTGGGAGGACATTGCTGGAATGAGGGACAAATTGATACATGATTACTTTGGCGTTGACATTAATACTGTCTGGCTGACAGCAAAAGATGACGTTCCAATTTTAAAGAATCAGGTGCTGAAAATTCTTCAAGATTTAGGATCGTGATTTGCGATAGCTTTTTTGTTCAGCTGACTATGTTCCTATGCCTATGAGAAAGATTTTCAACGATTATTATCCAAAACCGAAGTATTCACAAGCCCATTTTCTTATGGATACCCATACAATTCTTTACCGATATGGAAACCAGATTCTTTGAAGTTACCAGGCTGAAACTTACCCTCTGTCCGGTCATTTGTTTCTTTAACCGTGAAGATTATCGATCCAACGCAATTTCTTTCAGGAATATCCCAAAATATCTTTACAATTCCTTTATGAATTTGATAATCCATTTTTAAGATTTTGAGCAAAGGCTCAGTTCAACCTTGTTTTATCCAGCACCCCGCTTTTTGCCCAAAATAAGCTGAAAAATTTAAAGAGCCTGAAAACCTGCTTTTACTGACAAAACTGGCAGCTTCGTGGCACTCTTCAAGATGGGAGGGCGATACGTTCCGATTCTCTGCTTCAAACTGGCCCCGCTGAGCCACCCTACAAAGTTGGCTTCTCTATTTTGGAGGACATTTCTTTTGGTGAGCTAGTCATCGATACATTCTACATTGGCCTTCCTCGGAATTGGAGACTTGGCGGTTCATGTCTGGTGACGAGTTGGGGCCTGGGCTTGCGATTCCTTCCCACATGCTTGACAACTTCATCGCAACTGCCCTCCCTTCTATGGAATCCCTACTGCCCGAACAACAAGCATTGATTCGGTTGGCTACAATGTACATTAACCTCTCCGAAAGGCCATACCTGGATACTCGTTTACTCGCAATCATGCAGGCGTGGGAATTCCTCTCAATGGCCTGGGTTGAGAAGCCTACCCTTCCGGCGGATCTGCTATGCCTTCGATCACGAGTTAAAAGGCTTCTTAGGGATTGGAGACAAGATCATTCCTCTAGTGATCCAGATGGCTTTTGGGGCAGTCGACTTGTATCGGCCCTGGATTGGCACGGCCTCCAGCAGCAAGTGGAGGAATTCGCATCAATGTGGAACATCGATCTACGGAGGCTTGGAGTCGACCTGACTCTATTGAGGCGCGTTCGTGATAGTGTAGCTCATACGGGTAGGTTGCCAGAAGCTCCATCGGTGGATGCGGAGAGCCGATTCAACCTCCTTCGAAATGCGCGGCACGCCTTGCGCCTCGTCCTACTCCAACTCCTTGGTTATCGCAATCTCGTGGTGGTAAACGAAAATGGGTGGAAGGCGACAAAGAGGATGGAAGAAGCTCTCTCAGGAAAATATGGTGCTGTATAAACCCATAATGATTGAACAGACCTGCCAGGAAAGCGTGACAAATTAACCCTGAGGCTGATGGCAGGTTGGATTTGATCCATCGCATCAACTCGGACTGGCAATTACGCTGCGGTCCATTTCTATCCGGTTATGCGGGGCGTTAGATGAGGATGAGAATATGTTCAGGTGCAGTAACATCGGCAACAATATCAAAAGGTGATACTTCTGAGGTAACCACTTTTCTGGCGGTGGCATCCAGCAGTGCATCAACGGCCGACTGGTCCAACCCGCGGCGAAGTTTTGCAAGGGCAATGTTTACCGATGGATCAAGGCTGGCGTAATATCTGCCTTGATTGAATCTCAGGTAAAAAGCGCTGCTGTTTATTTCTCTGAGCGCTTCGGAAATCTGCGGCGGTGTGAGACCGGGAAAACTGACTTCAAAGAGGGCATCCTGGGCGGTCAGGCCGAAAATGCTTGATCCAAGACCTTGAGCACGTCCAACCAGGCTGTGTAAAAAGACCGTTTTCCAGGTATACTCATACATCCTCCATCCCACAGGATGCGGATTTTTCCGGTCTGCCAGCTCAGCATTGCTTCTTGCGCCGATAATGCCGGCAGTATCTGCACCTCCGATATCGGCGTTGAGTACAGGAAGCAGATCGCCGCTTCCTGAGCGTCCGATGATTTCATTGGTGGTTCTGGCATCCCGAAGGTCCAGATGGCAGGTATGAATCATGGGAATCTATTTTCTTTCCGGTAATGCTGGAAAGCAATTTGGCAAGCCGGAGGGTTTGTTTCGCAAATGCATCTGTGGTACTGGCCAAAGTGAGTAGAATAGATATACCGGAACGGGTTCGGGCATAGTCATGCAGATTCATTAAAAAAGCGGCCAACTGCTCACTACCGTCTGCCTTGGCAGCTGCAAGGCGGGCTGAATACAGGGCCAACTCATCGATCATTATCAAAACCTTTTTGCCATTAAACACAGACTCCAAATAGTTTTTTCCGGGTGCAGCAAAAGCTGTGGCATCATCTTCAACCTGCCGGTATAATTTTTCACCGCCCATCTGATAAGCAATTTCTCCCCAAAGTGTGTATGGGATAAGCTTTGTGCCTTTGGGTTTGTGCACCGGAATCTCGTTTCCGGCAATGCCGACAACATGTACGTCTCCTTTTTGGGGAATCCATTTGGGTTCCATGAGATGGCTGATATGGGGAGTCAATTCATCCCCTATATATCCGATATGTGCAAAGGCAATCAGAGTATGGGTTTTTCCGCCTCCAAAAGCTGTTTCCAACCGATGAATGGCTGGTGCTGTTCCGTCGCCGGAAAGCCGTGCAAAAACCTCATTTATCACTGTTTTCATTCCATCCGTGGCATAGGTGCCTTCAGTGAAAAACTGCCCTGCATCCGTGTAGATGGAATGCATTCCTGCCTGATTGGCCTGATAGAACCGGATTACTTCGGCCAGTGAGGCAGTAAAGATTTCAGGGTTGAATGTTCCGGTCAGGATGTCTTTTCTGGGTTCGCAGCTTTTAAGGATATTTTGCATGGCGGTCCTTTCGAAAATTAATCGAACGGTAGAAGAAAGGCGAGTTTAGTTTTTATTTCAATGCCATATAATTTGAAGTGTTTTGCATATAAATCAAATATCACCGGAATCGATGTATAAAAGAACTGCAGGCGGAATTAACACTTTATTTTTATTGATAGTAAAAAGTCTTTTTTAAACAGGATGTATGTCAAAAGCAAGCTGGTGTGTCAATAATCATTTGTATTTTTCAACATGCTCCGTCTATACAGGCGAATAAATAATTGTGTTCAGCAAAATCCAAATTTTCAATCTTTCCCTAAACAGGCAAGCCCCCTGGGGTGGCGTTCCGAGGGGGCAAGTGAAAGAAATTTGACGTGCGGCCTGGTTACCGCAATTGCATTGGTTTTTCTTATCGGCAAATTATGTGAATAGTTTACCCAAAACTTTTTCCTGCCCATTTTTTATATGATCTGAAGCCAGTAAAGACCTATGTTGACAAGGAATTTGTATAGCTCAATGCCAAGGCAATGGTCAGTGTATTGCAAATTGCAACGCTGCACACGGCAGGTGTATAGCCAGATGCCATTGATAGCTCAATAAACCATTGTAACATTGCCATCAAATACTTAATTTGCATTGCCACCTCAATAAGGGGGATAAAATGAACGTTTTTAAGATTGCATGGGTGCCCCTTTTTCTCTTGGGCGCTTTCTTTCACACCGCTTTTTATCAAGAAACATTCACCTTCTCTTTTGTAGCTATCCTTCCACCCTTCATCATAAGCCTTGCAGGTGTTTCTTTTCTCTACCTTGCCTTGAAAAAATCAAGGGCGGAATGACTTCGAAGATGGTATCATGTCTTAAACACGGCAACGGCGTTAATGATGGTTTGGATTTTGACAGCTTTTATGGTGACAGTTTCACTTGAAAATGAGTTTTACACGGAAGTTCAAAATTCGATAGTATCATAATCAGTGTGAAGTATTAATGGTGATCATTCAAAAGTTTAACATCAGATGTTTATTGTAGGTAATCTATATAATAAAAAAAAGATATTCATTATAAGTATGGAGGAAATCAGTATAGCGGTATAGCACCTTGTGCTGGGCACCCATATGTTTTTTTGTTCAGTTCACCACAAGGTGAAGAATACGGCTATCAAGATGATTGGTTAACAGATCAGAAATACCAATATACAGGTGAAGGTCAATTTGGCAAAATGGAAATGGAACGAGGCAATAAGGTCCAAATTTTTTAATTCTTTTGAAATTCAAAAGTTATTGGTTCCCTTTTATAGTAGCTCTATAGTTTCGATGCAAGGAAGAATATTAAAGCTTGATCCGGAAAAAACCTTTCTCGGATGTTAATCGGTTCTTTTTATTCTGAAATGCCTATGCACAGAGGCCTTCAGGCCTGTTTTTTTTCTTTTGCTTGTTCAAAGTCCACTCAAAGGCACGAATGATGGGGGTTTACGAGTTTTTAAAATTTTTGGTGTTCTTTTGGTGTTCCTTTTCGATTTTTACAAAAAAAGGGGTGATCGCTATCGGTTAACCCCTTGGTTTGATTTTACTGGTACGCCCGGCAAACTTGAACCTGCGATTTATGGATTCTTGTTAACTCAAGGGCAGGAATCCGATTCGTTCCTTTCAATTTCCAAAAACGATCGGATTGGAAAATTTTTGTTTTTTCTGCTTTTCCCTTCATGTCCTTGGAATTCCATGTGAAGGTTATGAACATCGCGTTTCAACCTTCATAGTGCCAAAAGCCCTTCTGTTAAAGGCTCTATGAACTTTATGAAGGTCATGAACCTCTTTCTGGAAGTGTGCCGACAAATGTGGCTACCTTTGTTTTTTGTGCTGGCACGACTTGGACTGCCCCTTTTGATACAACTAATCCGCAATGTGCATATTGTAGCAACTGGAATTGGCCTATCTGCCTTAAAATTATCACGAAAAAAATCTTATTGCCTATGAGGCCTTTTTTTATAAGGCTTTTCAGAAGATCTGGTTATGCCTAATTTATCCTCTTTGGTTTTTATTTTTTCAATGGCTTTTTCCCGATTAAAGACTTTGCCCATAGGTTAAATAATAATTAATGTCAAAATTCGGCGCACGTTTAATAATGGGAAATGGTATGAACCAAAGACCGCACAGTCACGAAGAAATATTGACGTTGGGCCTTCTATGTACAATGATTTGAAAAAATGGAAGCTTGCTTGTCCCCCATGTGAATTGAATCTCGTTTTTCCAAATGAAACCGGAGGGCCGATTAACCATAACAACATGGTGGACCGGCATTTCAATCCGGCATTGAAAAAAGCCGGAATTGAAAGAATCCGATTTCACGATGTTCGCCACAGCTTTGCATCGATGTTGATTGAGCAGGGCGAAAACATCAAATATATTCAAATGCAGTTAGGCTACAGTTCCCCCACCGTAACTTTGAATGTATATTCCCACCTGATGAGAAAGCAAAACCCCGAAGCAGCAGCACGTTTAGAGAAGGCGATTTTTTAACAGGGGCACGTTTTGGGCACGAATTGGGGCTTTCCAAAAAGAAAGGTCATGAACTCTGGAAACCCTTGTATGTGCTGCTTTTGTGTGGTGGGCGGTACAGGATTTGAACCTGTGACTTCTACCGTGTGAAGGTAGCACTCTCCCGCTGAGTTAACCGCCCGCAGGGTGTTTGTGAAGTGGTTTTGAAAAAAATTTGATCGTCACGTCATGATTTCTTAATAAAAACGTTAACAATCCTTATAGGTTCAGCTTTGTTTCAAGTCAAGGTTTTTTTCTGGTTATATGGCTTTCCAGAAAATGTTTTTGGCTGCGTTATCGGTCCAAAATATAAGAAAAAGGTAATTTTCATCACCCCGGGTCACGCCATTGTATGGGCTTGATTTTTGCCGTTTATAATCAGAATTTTTACTTGACATGCAAGATAATTTTCGTTATTAGACATTCCTAATTAGATTATAAACCACTACCGAAAAGGACCCTGTTTATGGTGTCAGCAAAAAAGAGTGATTCAGGGGAAAAGCCTCTGACTTCAGTGATGGAAGACTATCTTGAAGCAATCTTTGATCTGGATAAAGATAAAAAGGTGGTTCGGGTCAAAGATATTGCCAAAAGGATGGATGTTAAAATGCCAACAGTCACCGGTATGCTTAAGACTTTAAGTCAAAGAGGGTTGGTTCACTATGAAAAGTATGAATATGTGGAATTAACCACTGACGGGGCCGATGTTGGCAGAGAAATGCGGCGAAGGCATGGAATCCTGAAAAAGTTTTTAACCGATATTTTGAGGATCAATGTCGGGACTGCTGATGAAGAAGCCTGTAAAATGGAACATACACTCAGTACTGAAACCCTTGAAAGCCTTGTTGACTTCATGGAGTTTATCCAGGTTTGTCCCCGGGCCGGAAAAAACTGGCTCAAACATTTTCAGGAATATCGTCTTCATGGGCATATTCCCGAAAACTGCAGGGAGCAGATTAAAGATTTCAAATGTGAAAATGATTAATCAAGCTTTCGGGTAACCTCGGGGAACTCAAGATTTGCAATCTGGTATAGCCGCAGTAGTGGTGAATCCTGCTTCGGCAAACGGTAAAACTGGTAAACACTGGCCGAAAACAGCCTCTTTTTTTGAGCAGGAGGGATTCTCCTTTGTTTATTCATTTACTGAAGCACCTGGCCATGCCACAGAAATAACCCGCCGGTATTTAAAGGACGGCTACGATTTGATTGTATCGGTGGGAGGAGACGGCACGGCCAATGAAGTTGTAAATGGTTTCTTCAGCAATGGAGAGGCAATCCGAAATAGCGCTGCGGTTGCTTTTGTATCCACCGGAACCGGGCGGGATTTAAGCCAGACCATTGGTACTCCCCGAGACAGTGCTCAAGCAATCCGTCATATTATGAGAAGCTCACTCAGGTCTGTAGATGTTGGCAAGGTCTCCTATGTCAACAACCAGGGTGAACAGGAAACACGCTATTACATTAATGTGGCTGGGTTAGGTCTCGATGGTGACACAGTCGCACGGGTAAACCGGACCAGTAAAGCTCTGGGCGGCTTTGTATCTTTTTTATGGGCTGCTGTGGTCAGCCTCTTTTTTTACAAGAGCCAGAAGATGACTGTAACGGTCGATGATGTTCTGGTTTGCGATGAACCCATAATTGTTGTTACGGTCTGTAATGGTAGCTATTTTGGTGGTGGCATGTTCATAGCCCCACAAGCTTTAATCGATGATGGTCTTTTCGATATAATTATTCTCCGTAATTTAAGCAAAATTAACTTGTTGATGAACCTTCCCAAAGTTTATCGTGGAAGTCATCTAGACCATCCGTTGGTTATCAGTTTGAGGGGTAAACATATAATGGTAAGATCGGAAGGTAATACTCTGCTTAACCTTGATGGAGAGCAGCCCGGCAGGGCCCCCGTTGAAATAGAACTGTTGTCTTCCGCCATAAATTTAAAAGGTTAATAAAGCAGAGCCATTTTGATTAAGGTGACATGCAAACAATTTCTTTGTTAAGGCCACTCTTTTCTCGGTCTCATGGGGGAGTTCTTTTATATTTTGAACCTGTTCAAGTCTTGGCGAAAGCCCACAACTGTTTGCCAATTGGATGGCAAGCCCCGGTCGTGCATTGAATTCGAGAATCATGGGGCCAAGATCCTGATCCAGGACAATGTCTACCCCCAGATAATCCAGACCTGCAATTTCCTGAGCTTTGGCAGCATTTAGCAGTATTTTATCCCAACCGGGCAACCGGATGGACTTTATAGGAGCGGCAGTGTCAGGATGGTGGCTGATGGGTTTGTTTTTCCAAATAGCACCGAGAGTTGTACCTGTGCAGATATCAACGCCCACTCCAATGGCACCCTGGTGAAGATTGGCTCTTCCTGCCGACAGTTTTGTGGGGAGCCTGAGCATGCTCATGACCGGAACACCTTTGAAAACGATGACCCTGATGTCAGGAACTCCCTGAAAGCTGATGTCCCTGAAAATTGGATCGAATTTAACTTTATATTCGATCATGGCTTTATCCATTATTGCTCCCAGGCTATACAATCCACTGAGGATATTGGCGGTGTGATATTTTATCTGATTTATATCCAGTACACTTCCGTCAGGTTTAAAAAAAAGATCATTCCTGCGGGATTCGGCTACAAGTATTCCGTTACCGCCACTTCCTCTGGATGGTTTTATGACAAATCCATCCAGCTTACCAAGAAGTTTTTCAAGCCCTTTGAGCTTGTGGTTGGAGTCTATGACCCCAAAAAGTTCAGGCACCGCCATGCCAGCCTTCTGGGCCAGATTTTTTGTCAAAACTTTGTCATCAACAAGGGGATAATTTTTTCTGGGATTATAGGGCAGGATAAAATCAGCATTGCGCCTGTTCATTCCAAGTATCCCGCTTTTTTTAAGCTTGCTTATGGTGGCAATCATCAGCCTTTACTCCGACTTTCTTAAATCGTGCCTGTTTGAAAATTCTGGTGTTCCCTCTCCCTTTGGGAGAGGGCTGGGGTGAGGGTGAATGATATCAGGAGGTTATGTTGCCCTCCCTCAGCCCCTCCCCGAGATAGAGGAGTTTTCGGACAGGCACTAAATCGTTCTGAAGCGAATCAGTTCTGAAGCTCTATATCCTGTATACCTTCCCAGGAGCAAGCAGATAGCCAGAACTACAAGTACCAGTTCCGGAAAAACAAAAAACAAATGTTCGAGTAAGTTGTTTTTGAATATTCCAAAAGCCACAATCGCCACGGCAAGACTTCCCAATCCCTGGCCGATGGCATCGGCGGGACCACTCTCCTCCCAGACCACAGACATTCTTTCGATGGTCATGGCCAGAATGACCATTGGAAACATTGCTGCTGAAAGTCCGCTGGGGATTCCCAGTTTATGAGAAATGATGCTTATGGCGGCCATGATCATAATTACCAGAATAAGGACTGATGCAAGCCTGGGAATCAAAAGAAGGCGCATTTTATCCAAAACCGATCGTAAGGCAAGACCCATGGTCACAATAACAAGAAAAAGTATAATACCCACCAACAGGTTGGTTTCTTTAAATGAAAGGGCAATAAGAACGGGCATGAAAGTGCCGAAAGTGGGAATGCCGATCACATTTCTTGAAAATACCACCAGCAGGGCTCCCAGGGGAATGAGCAGCAGAAGCTTGTAAAGGTTTTGAGTGTGCAGGGGCAGGTCTAAAAAAGAATAATTGAGAAGAAATGAACTGTTTTGCAAAGGAAAATCAGCAATCAGCCTGAGCATGTTTTCTGAGATAATGGAGGATGAAAAATTGATATTTACATTGCCAACGCCCTGAGCGCTCACCATCGGTTCTTCTCCAATACTCCAGATCAGGAAATTTTCAGGCAGACCCTGTTCGCTTGTATCAGGGTTGAAGCTGAGCCATTTTTTCCCATTGTGGACCTGAAGCCATGGAGTAATTTCCAAAAATCTTTTGCCGTCCGCAAGCAGAACCCCCTGGATGACTCTGGACGGAACCCGGGCTCCTGCCAGTATATGCATCTGAATATGGATTTTTTCCATGGGCGTGGAGGCTTGTCTCAGAAAAAACCGATAATTTTCTGATGGATTGGAATCATTAAATCTTTCCAGGAACTGGCGCACAAAGGTGGCTACATCAGCCGATGATCTTCTTGCCTCTTCAAGAATGGCCATAGCGGCGGCTTTTTCCATTTCGCCGTAATCAGGCACCATTGGCGGTAAAGGAATATTTTCGTTCCCAGGCATTGAGCCTTCGGTAACCCTTCTAAGTTGAACTCTGTAGTACAGTGCCTGGGATCCCCTGACTCTGCGCACGGTCCAATGGGCGTATCTGTTATGCTCATCGGATTGTATACTAAGCCCGTAGCTTCCGGAAATAAAATCTTCCCCCATGATCTGGAATCCCATAGGTCTCAGAGGTATAGCCGATCTGACCTGCGCCGGACCCGGCGGTGAATCAAATGTGATTCTTGCCTCGACATTCCATAAATCAACTTGTTGATCCGGAGTCAGGGGTAGCCCTAATTTGTGGACCTTGTAAAAAAAGATAACCCCGGCAAATGATGTGATCAGCAGGACAATTATAATTGTCCCGCGGTTATTGCGAATCATTTTATCTCCAGTGTTTTCGCCACATGACTATCATTCAGGACAAACCCTGGACATTAGAAAGGTGTAGCCGGAATCGACCAGGATCCGGTCTTTAAGAAATTTTCTGCCCAGAAGTATCGGATAATTAAAATTAGAACGGTCCGTCAGGGAAAATTGGGTTGAATAGACTTTTCCGCCTATGCATATATCCATCATCACCACTGGTCGGCGCATTGATTCGGTCTCATGCTGCCTGATGCGCACATTTCTTTTAAGGGGCTTTTCAAAAGTAATTTCGGTCTTTTCGCCAGACCTGACGCAATTCAAATCAACAACAAACCGAACCATTTTTTGACGGTTTTTTTCCAGGTATTCGATATTTCTGGCGTGCAAAGATGAGGTCAATGCGCCCGTGTCCAGCTTGGCTTTTAAGTAAGGACCATCTGATGAGATCCGGGCAATTTCCACCCATCCCATTATAATCAAGGGCTCTTTATCTTGAGCATTACCTTGAGCATTACAGGGTAAAACCTTGACCAAGGCAAGGATTATAAACATCAATATTGTTTTGAAGATATTATAACTTCTCATCTCAACAAATTTACATGGCTGAATTTAAAGACGAAGTGGGTTAATGTTTAACATAACCTGNAATCTTATTATAAAAAATGGCTTTTTGTCAACGAAAATTATATGCGGTGAGCATAAGTCCAAAAGTATTGTTATTTTGGCTTAAGGGAATGATATTGCACCTGGGGTGATGATAATTGTCACGAGTGTAGATTGCTTGCGTGAAACGAATTAAAAATCCGTGAGGCCGGAGTGCGAAAGTTTTACTTTCGCCTGACCGGCTGCAAGCCGTTTCATCTGAAAAACAAATGTGTCAAACAGAAACGGACTGGTTTTGTTCCCCTGTTTCGGCCTTGACTTGCTATGGGTATATGGTCATTATCGAAACATAACATTAAGCAAATGAACAGGTTTTGGAAAAATTGGAGGCATTATATGAAAAATACAGCCAGAGCGGTAATGCAAACCCGGTTTACTATGCTTTCACCCCATGATACCATAAAGGAGGCCGTAATTGTGTTGCAAAGTGCTTCCAAAGAGCATGGACGGAGAGTGTTTGGCATGATGGTCACCGATCAGGAAGGTAAACTGGTGGGAATGCTGTCCATGTATGATATATTCCTGTTTTTGAGGCCAAAACATATTGAAATCTGGGGAGAAATGGATGACATTGATTTGACGGGTTTGGTCGGAGAGGCTCTGAGCCGTGCAGATACCATAAGGGTCGGCGATGTTATGACCACAAGCCTGATTTCCATTACACCGGACACGAATTTGATGATGATCGTGGATATAATGATCAAAAAGCATGTAAGAAGGCTTCCGGTTTTGGATGGTAAAGAAATCGTCGGTATTGTTTTTATGTCGGATGTATTTGATTACCTGTTGGAAAAATTTATGCAATAGGCCAATGGAGGTCTGGTGTGGCTATTATTACCAAAAGTAATGTGTTAACCGGCATCAAGGTTAGAGAAGCCATGAGGAGTCAGGTGGTCAGGCTTTTTGTGGGGGCTTCGCTGAATCAATGTGTCCGGCATGCAATCAAGTACAAGGTCAATGCGTTATTGGTGGCGGATAATAACGATCATGCGGTAGGGGTGGTTTCCAAAACTGATCTGATGAGTGCTTACTATGCAGGATTGCCTTTGGATCTTTCTTTGGAAGCGATCATGGTAGGCCCTCCCTTGTGCTGTTCTCCGGATGATCCTTTGGAAAAAGCTCTTGAATACATGAGTGCTTGTGGAGTCCACCGTCTTTATGTATCCGAAGATGACGGCAAATCTGTTATCGGTGTGCTGGCATATCCGGATATCGTGGGGCTTTTATACCGGTTGTGCAGAAGGTGTAAAAGAAGTCTGGTATCACGGAAAAAAGTTGAAACAGTAGAGCTGTTTGAGGAACACATTATCGCCAAAGAAATCATGAGTCTTTCAGTTAAAGCGCACCTTGAAAATGAAACCTTGTTTGAGATTATGGAAGCGTTGTCGGAATATCGTTTTGGGGCAGTATTGATCCGGGATAAGGGCAATGCACCAATAGGGGTGGTCTCAAAGACTGACCTGATTATAGCCTATCGACACGGTTTTTCTGCCGACACGAAGGCCGAAACCATCATGAGCAAGCCGGTGCGTGCTTGCCGGGAGAATGATTTTCTTGCCGAAGTTATTCGGCAGATGATTTTTTCAGATGTTCATCGGCTATTTGTTCATAGTGAGGATTCTGAAAGGATTACCGGCGTTCTTTCCCTCACGGATGCCGCCCTGGTACGATCCGGCTCCTGCAAGGCTTGCACTGCCAGCAGGTTTTTGACGCCCCACGGGTGATCTGTTTCCGGCAAATCCGGAAATTCGAGAAAAAAATACAGCTTTCACAGGACATTATACAGAGTATCCTTTATTTGTTTTTTTCTTATGAAAAAGTATATTAAGGTATGTTTACACGATGGATACCATGGAAATTTTTGATAAAGCGTGCGGCAAGGCAATACGGCATTATTGATCCGTTGACCTTGCTGGCCCGGCTTCGCCGGTTTTCGCAACCCTCTGAGGTGCAGGAGCCCATTGAACTGGTAAGAGCCGGCATTGTTTTTCATGCCCGGGGGCTCATCAATACAAGGGCTATTCAAAATAATTTGGACTGGGTGTGGCCCTACTGGGTAGAACGGCAATTCAATCCTCAAGATGCCTCCTTTATCCCCAGAGCGTTTTCCATCAGCCATGTCAACCTGACTCATAGAAACTGGACAACTGTCGGCCATCCGGACGTGGCCCTTTATCCCCTTGTGGATCCCAGGGGATTGGTGACTCCGCTTTTCGACAGCTGGTCCCTGGATATTTGGCTGGTGTCCGGCAAGGGTGACATGCTGCTGCCGTCAAAACTATCTGAGGCGAAACAGCACTGGATCTTATCACCCAACCTGGCAGTGGAAACACGAGTCGAAAAAAACGGCATGGAACTCGAATCCCATGTGAGTCTCGATATTCGGGATAATACACCTTTTTTGGACATCACTGCCAACGGCAGGTGTCCGGGTGGTGGATGGGTTGTGGTGGCCCTGCGTCCCTACAATGCGGAAGGTATTCAATTTATCGAGAAAGTCCGTTTTGAGAAAAGAAGCCCCGGATGGGTGGTCAATTTGCATACGCCGGTCAATTTCAATCAGACCCCTGAAAAGGTGTTCTTTTCCAATTATGATGACGGGGATGTCATTCACCGGTTGAATAAACCGGGGGGTGGTCAGGAAATATCCTGCAAAGTCGGAATGGCTACTGCGGCTGCCCTTTTTCCCATACCACAGACTGATTCTCGATCGGTTCAGGTTAATATTTCGCTGGAAAAAGATTTGCCCAAGAATCCTTTTGCTCCACGGCCCGTGATCGGTTCGGTCGCTGAATCGTGGGAAAAGATTCTCAGCGATGTGGCGTCTTTGAATATTCCCGACAAAAAAATTCAGTTTCTCTACGATGCCGCCATAAGGACTTTGGTCCTGCTTTCAGCCGATGATGTGGTGCCTGGTCCCTATACCTACCGGCGGTTCTGGTTTAGGGATGCATGCCTTATGCTCAATGCACTATTGAGTATGGGCTTGACCAGCCGGGTTTATGAGCAGCTGGAGGCTTTCCCCGAACGGCAGAAAGTTACCGGTTACTTTCAATCTCAGGAAGGAGAATGGGATTCCAACGGACAGGTCCTTTGGATCATGAACCGGTTTCATCGCGTCACCGGGCATACCTTCAGCCTTGCCTGGATGAAGGCTGTAACCAGAGGTGCCGACTGGATAATTCGGAAAAGGACCGGAAAAAAACCGGCAAGCCCTCATGCAGGACTGTTTCCGCCCGGCTTTAGCGCCGAACATCTGGGGCCTAACGACTATTATTACTGGGATGATTTCTGGGGCTTGGCCGGGCTTCACGCAGCGGCCCGCCTGGCAGGAATTTTTGATTCACCTGCCCGGCAAAAAAAGTACGAAGTTGAAGCAGAGGATTTTGAAGAAAGCATATTTAAGAGCATCAACGCTATCCCTGATCATCGGTCCAGGGGAGGGATCCCTGCATCACCATACCGGCGCATGGATGCAGGCGCTATCGGCTCCATGGTGGCCGATTATCCGTTGCAGCTTCTATCGGCGGGGGATAACCGTATAATGAATACCACCGAATTTTTAATGAAATCCTGTTTTCAAAAGGGAGCTTTTTTCCAGGATATGATCCATTCTGGAATCAACGTCTATCTTACCCTGGATATTGCGCAGACACTGTTGCGAAATGGCGATACACGCTATCAGGATTTGATTCGAACGGTGGTGGATTTAGCATCTCCCACCGGCCAGTGGCCCGAAGCGATCCATCCCTTTACCCTGGGAGGATGTATGGGAGATGGTCAGCATGGATGGGCCGCTGCGGAGTGGTTTATGATGATCCGCAATCTGTTTGTCCGGGAGGAAGGAAACTCATTAATAATGGGCTCGGGCATTTTACCTGAGTGGATTGCAACCGGTCTGCCTATTGGTTTCGGTTCTGTGCAAACACCTTTTGGTCCTGTTGAGGTAAACCTTTCGACAAAGGGAGAAAAAACCACCTTCGAAATAAAAGCCGATTTTGAAAAAAGCACTATCCAGCCCTCGGAAATCACCATCGAAGTCCCCGGCTACGAGAAGCAAATTGTCTCCGATTCAAGTCAAAAAATATTCACTTTAAAGGAATTGTAGTGATTGTAGAGGTATTTCTCGTTTTCACTCAGAACGTGGGAATGAGGTTACAAAAGATGATTGCAAACGTTCCCCCTTTGGGAAAGGGGGACAGGGGGATTTGAGGCTTTTTAAATCCCCCTAAATCCCCCTTTCCCAAAGGGGGACTTGCTGAACAAACCAAACCTGAGGTCAACACCTATGAAACGACACCGCAATGACGTCCGCAGCTATACATAATTGGAATCGCCCAGGTTTGGTACAAAATTATGAGCCATTTTCAGGTGAGCACAAAAGGCAAAAAAGTATTGGTTGGCCTCTCTATCCTTTTGATTATCATAGGGGTAGTGGTGCTGGGAAAATATTTGACCATCGAATATGAGTATTATCAGAAAGTGATTTCTTATATCGATGAAAGCATGTCGCCATTTATTTATATTGCTCTCATGCTGTTTATGCCGCTGATTGGCTTTCCAATCAGCGTTTTTCTGATCATCGGGGGAATCAAATTTGGAATTTTTCACGGTATATTGCTTTGGTTACTTGTCCTGCCTGCCCATGCTTTAATTGGATTCTATGTGGCCAGACCGTTAAGAAATTTTCTTATCCGGATATTCAGAGACAAATTGGATTATCGGATTCCGGAAGTGCCGGAAAACAACACGGCCATGTTCAGTTTTGTGTTTCTGGCAATTCCCGGGATTCCCTATGCCGTAAAAAACTATATGCTGCCGCTGGCCGGTGTGCCTTTCCGCTACTGCGTCTTTATGAACGCCATCATTCAGAGTGTTCAGGGAATTCCCTTTATAGTGCTGGGAAAATCAGTGGCGGATATGGATATGACCCTGTTTTATGTGGCTATATTATTTTTGCTTATGGTTTTTATTATGCTTCGTTATTTAAAAAAATGGTATGAGGATAAAATCGGGGGGCTTAGATGATGCTTTTTTTTATTCACAGTGAAATCGTTTAATTCAGACCCGGCAATTATGCCTTGCATCACCAGGCAGAATCCACTATATTTAAAAGTATGTGGTCAGAATTATGAAGCCAGGGTTTATTTTTTATTTGAACACAAAAGCACCAATTTTTCAAACACCCCGCTTCAGCTGTTGCGGTACATGCTTGAAATCTGAGATGAGTACGGTAAAATACAAAGTATATGGGAACCATAGCCGAAATGCTGGAACGTAAGGGAAGACAAGAAGGAATTATAATAGGGGAGCAACGAGGCAAACAGCGTGGCAAGCTTGAAGCTGCCCAGGAAATGATCTTGGAAGCCTTGAGCGAACGTTTTGGGACAGTCAACCCCGTTATTGTCAACAAAATAAAAAATGTTCAGTCTCTGGAAACCTTAAAAATGTTGTTCAAGCAGTGTTTCAGGGTTGATACTCTAGAGGAATTCAAAGAAAAGCTCCAAAGAGCCACAGAGGATTAATTCTTAATAAAGCCCACTTTTCGTGGTCTGACCTGTTCATTATAAGGATAGGCAAAAAAAAAAATCAGGGATGAATGGGACAACAGGGTATGAAATATCCTGGTTATAACGGGTTTGGGGGTGTAAAAATTCTCCAATGGGTACACGCTTGAATGTTTTCTTGATTCGCGCAATATAAATGGCACAAACCAACATCCGGGGAATATGAAACAAGGGCGGGTTTGGAACCCGCGCCTAAAAGTTTACAGCGCGCGGTAATCCATCAAACAAGGGAGTATTGCCTGTTTTTTCCAAACTGTGCTTGGATAAGGAATACATTTAAGCATCATTCCAGATGGAACACATTGGTGTCATCCTAAAGGATGCTTTGTGCAGAAAGTCCCCCTTTGGCAACGGGGGATTTAGGGGGATTTAAAAAAGCCTCAAATCCCCCCCCGCCCCCCTTTTCAAAAGGGGGGAACGTTTGCGATCATCTTTGGCAACCTCGTTGCCACGATCTGAGTGAAAACGAGAAATACCACCCACTGTGGCAAGTGTGGGCAAAGACCAGTTTGCCAATTTAGACCTTGTCAAATCCGATATCAAATGTTAATAAATCAGGCTGATTAAAAAGGGTTGATGCTTTCTATATTCATAAATTGCGCGCAAAATCCTCTTCGATTATTTTCTGTTGGAAGAGATGAAATAAGGTGCGAATACAGTTATATAAAAAGCATTATTAAAATTTGCAGTGCTCAATATTTAGATTCCATATTTCAGCGGTGATTTTTGAGCCGCTGTTTTTTTTTCTACCCAATATATCAACAAGGTTTCAGGCAATGAAATCAATATATCAAAGGGTTGCAAAAATAAGCTCATGTAATCCGCCAAGCGGAGCTATGTTTTGAAAACGGCTCAACCATCAATACGGCAATGTCAACACCTTTTTGTTTTTCCATAAACTTATTCAAAAATCTAAAGTGAAAATTCTTCATATCGGTAAATATTTTCCGCCATTCCGGGGAGGAATGGAAAATTTTCTGGAAGATCTGACAGAAGAGCAAGTGTACTGTGGACACAAAGTCTGGGTTTTGTGTCACCAGCATGAAACCGGACATCCTACACTAACCGAGGAACTATATAATGGTTTGAGAGTAACCCGGACGGAAATCAAGGGAATTTTGGCTTATGCACCCATAGCACCGGACTTTTTCAGGCAACTTGAAAAAATACTCCAATCTTTTTCTCCGGATGTTGTTCATGTTCATATGCCCAACCTGTCCGCTTTTTTTCTCCTTTTGTTCAAATCACTTCCCAAACTGGTTTTGCAGTGGCAATCTGATGTGGTCTCTTCTGATTATGACGTCAAATTAAAAATACTTTATCCGTTTTACAAGATTTTTGAAAAACAATTGTTACTCAGGGCACATGTTATTATCGCCAGCTCCGAATCGTATCTTCGAACCAGTCTGCCCTTAAAAAGATTTCAAAAAAAATGCCGGGTGGTTCCGCTGGGGATCTCCATGGCCAAAATGAAAAGATTTGCGCAGCAATCACAGGTTTTCCATGACTTACAAAGCCATTCCGTTTTTATGTCCGACCATATTTTCAAACAAAAGGATTTTATCCTGGCGGTGGGCCGGTTTGCTTATTACAAAGGGTTTGAATACTTGATCAAAGCTTGTGCTCAGGGCTTTGAGGGATACGTTGTGATCGTGGGCGATGGCCCCCTTAAAGTTGAACTCGAAAAGCTGGTAAGGCAATTATCGTTACAGGAAAGAATTTTTATGCCGGGTATTTTACCGGACAATCAGCTGCACCAACTTCTGTCAGAATGCACTGCCTTTTGTCTGCCGTCCATTGAAAGAACCGAGGCTTTCGGACTTGTACTTTTGGAAGCCATGTATTATGATAAACCCCTCATTACCACCAATGTCATCGGATCCGGAATGAATGAAGTCAATGTTCATAATGAGACCGGGTTGGTTGTCGCTCCTGAAAATTCGTCTGAACTGGCCGAAGCCATGAATGTTATGGTTCATAATAATGACCTTTCAAAGGCCATGGGACGCAAAGGCCGGGAAAGACTTCTGGAAAAATTTGACATTGTCGGAGTTGCCGATAGGATAGAAAAGCTTTATTGAAATAAATTATGAATCAGATATATAATCAAAGTTTGGTTATTGTTCCGGCCTTTAATGAGGAAGGTTCGGTGGGTAGTGTGGTTTCCGGAGTCAGGGAGCTGGGGCTGAATATTTTGGTGGTTGATGACCACAGCA